>Ga0194115_10000336_pt1 | contig 71652 bp, 49 predicted proteins | sample TA2MahsurfametaG_3_FD_148656 | JGI IMG/M metagenome (GOLD analysis project Ga0194115, IMG submission 148656) | Freshwater microbial communities from Lake Tanganyika, Tanzania - TA2015002 Mahale S4 surface | ecosystem: Environmental > Aquatic > Freshwater > Lake | place: Tanzania: Lake... | reverse complement strand
TAACAGTTACCGTTCAAAGTGCAGTGACAGCGGGTGCCATCGGTTCAAACCAGACCATTTGTAACGGTGGCGATCCTGTGGCCTTTACCAGCACAACAGCAGGCAGTGGTTCCGGAACCATCACCTATCGCTGGGAAGCTAGCACAAACGGTGGCTCTACCTGGACTACCATAACCGGTGCCACAGCAGCTACCTACGATGTTCCTGCCGGCCTCACAACGACAACACAATACCGTCGAATCACCATTTCAACCCTGAACTCGGTGGCGTGCGAATCAACAGGCACTTCATCAATAACGGTAACCGTGCAAACGGTGCCAACCATTGGAGCTATTAGTTCTGATCAAACAATCTGTTATGGAGGAAATCCTGTGGCATTCACCAGCACAACAAACGGCTCGGGCTCGGGCACTATCACCTACCGGTGGGAGTCTAGCACAAACGGTGGCTCTACCTGGACTACCGTAACCGGTGCCACAGCAGCTACCTACGATGTTCCTGCCGGCCTTACAACCACAACACAATACCGGCGAATCACCATTTCAACACAGAACTCGGTAGCGTGCGAATCAGGTGCTACTTCTACAGTAACCGTAACAGTGCAGGGCTCAGCCACGGCGGGTGCCATCGGTTCTGATCAAACAATCTGTAACGGTGGAAACCCTGCTGCATTTACGAATTTAACGTTAGGCAGTGGTTCAGGTACGATTACCTATCGCTGGGAGTCAAGCACAAATGGGGGCACAACATGGTCCTCAATTTCCGGAGCCACAGACACTATTTATGATGTACCGGCTGGCCTCACAACGACAACCCGTTACCGACGAATCACCATTTCTACGCTGAATTCGATCCCTTGTGAAACCCCTACCTCAGCCGTTATTGTGACGGTTCAGAGCACCGTTACTGCAGGTGCAATCAGTTCAAATCAGACCATTTGCGACGGCGGAAACCCTGCGGCATTCACCAGCACAACAAATGGTACTGGCTCAGGCACTATCACCTATCGCTGGGAAGCTAGCACAAACGGTGGCTCTACCTGGACTACCATAACCGGTGCCACAGCAGCTACCTACGATGTTCCTGCCGGCCTCACAACGACAACACAATACCGTCGAATCACCATTTCAACCCTGAACTCGGTGGCGTGCGAATCAACAGGCACTTCATCAATAACGGTAACCGTGCAAACGGTGCCAACCATTGGAGCTATTAGTTCTGATCAAACAATCTGTAATGGTGGCGACCCTGTGGCATTCACCAGCACAACAAACGGCTCGGGCTCAGGAACCATTACCTATCGCTGGGAAGCTAGCACAAATGGTGGCGCTACCTGGACTACCATAACCGGTGCCACAGCAGCTACCTACGATGTTCCTGCCGGCCTTACAACCACAACACAATACCGTCGAATCACCATTTCAACACAGAACTCGGTAGCGTGCGAATCAGGTGCCACTTCTGCAATAACAGTTACCGTTCAAAGTGCAGTGACAGCGGGTGCCATCGGTTCAAACCAGACCATTTGTAACGGTGGCGATCCTGTGGCCTTTACCAGCACAACAGCAGGCAGTGGTTCCGGAACCATCACCTACCGATGGGAGTCTAGCACAAACGGTGGCGCTACCTGGACTACTGTTTCCGGGGCTACTGCAGATATTTATGATGTACCTGCTGGCCTCACAACGACAACTCTTTATCGAAGAATTACAGTTTCGACAGTAAATGCCGTTACTTGTGAATCAGTATCAACAGCAGCAGTAACTGTAACCGTAAGAAACTCACCCACAGCCGGAGTTATTGCATCTGATCAGACTATCTGTAACGGGGGCGATCCTGCTGCATTTACCAGCACAACTGCAGGTACAGGCGATGGTACCATAACCTATCGTTGGGAATCAAGCACCAATGCTGGTGCTACATGGTCGGTCATATCAGGAGTTACCGGCTCAACTTATGATGTGCCTGCGGGTCTGACCGTAACTTCCCAATACCGCAGAATAACACTTTCTACGCTGAGTTCATTAACCTGTGAGTCTAATGCTTCAAAAGCCTTAACCGTGACTGTTCAGGGAGTACCAACAGCAGGTGCTGTAGGGAGCGATCAGACCATATGCAGCGGCGACGACCCTGTAGCCTTCACCAATACTGCATCAGGCACAGGCGATGGTACAATATCATACCGCTGGGAATCAAGTACGAACGGTGGTTTAACCTGGTCTACCATAACTGGAGCCACCTCAGCTACCTATGATGTTCCTGCAGGATTGACCGCAACTTCACAGTATAGGAGAATAACGTTATCAACCCTAAATTCTGTAGTTTGTGAAGCAACGGCAACCTCCGCAATTAACATTAAAGTTAATCCTTTGCCAACAGCCACAGCATTCAGCAACAGTCCGGTCTGCACAAAAGGTAAACTATCATTGCGTTCCAATGGTGGAAATACTTATGAATGGTTTGGTCCCAATGGATATACCTCTAAACAGCAGAATAATATTATATATAATGTAGATTCTAATTATCTCGGGGATTATACAGTTTGGGTTACTGATGTCAATAAATGTAAAGATGACTTTACAATAAAGGTAGATATTAAACCTGGATTCAGGGTTACGGCCAAAACCAATTCACCGGTTTGTACTTACGATACGCTTAAGTTATTTGGTGATATAAATAGTTACAGCAAAAGTACCTACAGTTATGAATGGGTAGCCAAAAGCTTTTATTCAACCAAACAAAATCCTGTCATTGATCAGGTAGATTCTTCAAGAGACGGTACATATCGGTTTATAGCCATTAGTGCAAATGGATGCACAGATACAGCCATGGTTACACCAACAATTCTAAGACCACCATTGATTAAGTTTGTTACCAATTCTCCGGAATGTGTCGGTCAGAAAGCAGTACTGTTTAATGCCTTTAAATCTTCAATATCCAGCACGTGGAGAAAACCTAACGGAACAACCATTATTGCTGATACGGTAAAAATACCATCCTTGAAACTTAGTGATGACGGCTATTACCGCTTGACCATAAAAGACAAACGTGGCTGCAGAAATCAGGACTCCATTAAATATAAAGTAAATACTTTGCCTGAAATTAGCGTTACCGGAGATTCCCAACTATGCACAGGCAGCACGATGAAATTAAGTGTTACAGGTACAGGTACTCTTAATTATAAATGGACAGGTCCCAATGGATTTATCAGTTTCTTATCAAAACCCACCAAGACAGGGGTTACTATGCCGGATTCAGGACTGTACATGGTAATTGGCACAGATGCTAATCAATGCAGAGATACTGCCAAATGGAATGTCAAAATTAATCCTGCAATCCCAGGTTTGAAAATATATGGGGACAGCCAGGTTTGCTTATGGGAAAAACTCACACTAAGTACCATTGCCAATACAAAAAACTTCCGTTATAAATGGCGCACACCAAATAATGAGGTATACTACACGGCCAAACTTGTGATTCCTCTTAATAAATATAGCTATGAAGGTGTTTATAGTGTGACCGTTTCAGACAGCAACTATTACTGCAAAGATTCAACTACGGATTATGTATGGGTAGGACCAAGGCCGATGAGCAGCTCTTCTAACAGCCCTATTTGCGCAGGTGACAGTTTAAAGTTGAATGCTTATGGAAATTCACGCTGGAAATGGCAATGGACAGGTCCTCAAGGCTTTAGCAGTACTTCTACCAATCCCAAATTGTCATATGTCAGTGCATTGTATGCAGGTAATTATACGCTAATTGGCAAAGACACATTAGGCTGTTCGGATACCCTGACCGAGAATGTGAAGATTAATGATTGCCTGGTTATAGAATTGTTTTCAGACAGTGTTAAATGCAAAGGTAATTCCAGCGGATTAGCAAGAGTTGTAGCAAAAGGCGGCTCAGGTTCTTATCAATATAAATGGCTGACATCCCCCGTCCGTTTTGATGATACACTGAGAAATGTGCCCAAAGGAACTTACACGGTAGTAGTTACAGACTTAAAAACAGGTATCGTTAGAATTGATTCAATTAAAGTAAATGAACCAGCTGCTGCATTAAGCACTTCCATTACAATTGATTCACTGATTTGCAGGGATTCAAGTAATGCCAAACTCATATGTAAGGTAACAGGAGGAACTGCTCCATATTATTACAAATGGAATGGAAACAGTTTATTAAACGGTAGCACACTTTTGAAAGTAGGTTCAGGCACCCACTCTGTGGTAATTACTGACAGCCGCGGCTGTTCTGAAACCAGCAGTGTAGTAGTCGTTAATCCGAAAAGATGGACAATAGGCATCAGCAGAACCAATGTTCTCTGTGCAGGTGGCAATACCGGCTCAGCATTGGTTATTGTTTCCGGTGGGAAACCCGCTTATTTCTACCAATGGGATACGGTAACCTGGGCTTCTAAGAGCAAAGCAATAGGTTCAACATATAAAAATCTAAAAACGGGTATATATAAAGTTTTAATCACCGATGCCAATAAGTGCCAGCAAACGGATACTGTGATGATTGCACAGCCCGACAGCCTGAAGGTATCATTTAAAATAGACAGCTATATACGCTGTTTCGGTGACACTTCCGGACAGATTACAGCTACTGCCAAAGGTGGTGTTTCTTCCTATACATACTTATGGAATTTCAATAAGAAGTATACGGATAAAACAGCGAAAAATATCACAGCGGGTTGGTATGTATTACAATTACGAGATGGAAATAACTGCCTGAAAAAAGACAGCATTTTCCTCGCACAACCCGATGATATAAAAACCAAGATTTCGATTTTGTCTCACTTAAAATGCTATAAAGACAAGAGCGGGGCAGCAGAGGTTGATATCAAAGGCGGTGTGGCTCCATACTATGTTAAATGGGATAATGGCGGCTATACAGCTCAGGGGGTCTCTAAAAACTACATGGATGCGGGAACCCATTGGGTTTATGTACGCGATTTTCAGGGATGCTATGATACCCTAAAATTAACCTTAAATCAGCCTGATTCTATTTATACGTTGTTCAAGAGCAGGCAAAATATACTATGTTACAATGGCAATTCGGGTTGGGCAGAATTTGAACTTGCAGGTGGTACTGCGCCATTCAAGTACCTTTGGGAAAATGGAGATAGTACGAAAAGATCTGTAAAACTGCAGGCTACCAGCTACTGGATGCGAGCACAGGATGCCAACGGGTGCAAGTATTCCGACACTATACAATTGACACAACCACCGGAACTGGATGTCTTTGTTAAAAAGATGGATAGCGTAACTTGCTATGGCCTCAGCGATGGCCGCATTGAACTATCAGCCGTTGGCGGAAAGCAACCCTGTGGATTCTGGTTTTATACAGGCAAAGATACCGTCAAGGGTGCGGTTTTGTCTGGGGTATCAGCTCGACAGTTCCCGGCTAAATATGATGGTTATGTTCGCGATGCAAACGGTTGTATAGATTATACACCTGTTTATATCAAAGAGCCGGCAAAATTGCAGGTTGTTAGAAACGGCCAAACAGATTTGATCTGCTACGGAGCTTCGACTGCCAGTATTTTCGTTGGCCCCGCTGGTGGAAATGGTGGCTACACTTACAGCTGGAATTCTTTCCCGAAACAATATGCTCCAACCGCGGTAAAACTTAAGGCAGGGACTTATATCGTTACGCTGAAAGATTATAAAGGCTGCAAAGCTTTTGATACATTTATAATTAAACAACCTACAAAGAATCCTGTAATTACCAAATCTATTGTTCCATTCTGTTTAAATAATACCATTTCTCTTACAGCATATCAGTATGGTGTTGATTCTGTTTGGTGGTTCAATCCGGCAGGAAACAAAATCAGTAGCAGCTATCCTGTTTACACCAAAACACCCGCAATTTTTAACGATTCCGGTCGCTATACACTACTTGCCAAAGATAAACAGGGTTGTTATGATACTACTTATACACGTTTGGTAATAAACAAACTTCCTAATGTAATAGCCAGTATACAGGAAAACCCACCACACTGCAAAAGCGATACGGTTATGTTAAAAGCAGTTGGAGCTGTAAATTACCAATGGAATGGACCTAATGGTTTTATTTCATTTATTCAAAATCCAATTATTAATGGAATCTCCTTCCCTATGGATGGTTGGTACCATGTTCTGGGAACAGATGCCAATACATGCCAATGGAGAGATAGTGTCAGATTAAACATTGAAAACAACATCAACATTGGAAATGATCAGATGATCTGTGCAGGAGCTAATTTGGTACTTTCAGGATTTGGTGCAGAGAAATACCGGTGGTCCGGACCACATAAATTCAGTAGTACCCTTCAGAGTCCAATCCTAATAAATGTGGATGACTCAATGTCAGGTAAATTTACGTTGTATGCCATCGATAAATACGGCTGCAAAGATACCTTAAATACCCTAGTTCTAATTTATCCCAGACCGTTTATAAAGGCTTCTGCCATTGTACCAGTATGTGCTGGCGAACCCCTTAATTTATTTTCAAAAGGCGGTGGAAATTATAAGTATATCTGGAAAGGTCCACAAGGGTTTACTTCAACTTTAGCAAATCCAGTTTTAATGACATCAATCTCAACACAATCAGGTAAATATGTTTTAAATGCCTCCTACCAGGCAGATGCCAATAATCAGTGTAAGGATTCTGCCAGTGTGAATGCAAGAATATTTGATTTACCAGTGTCTAAATTCATGTTAACGCCATACTCATCAATTTATCTTACTGAACAAGATTATGAATTAATAGATTTCAGTAAAAATGCTAACACATGGACGTATTACCTGAATGATCAGTATCTATCTGCTGGACCAAAAGCGAAATTCGGCCAAACTGAAGCCGGTATTTTGAAGATTAAACAAACTGTAAGTTCGCCAGATTTCTCTGCTTTCTCAGGTAAATACTGCTCAGACAGTAGTCAACAAGTATTTGTAATTGAATTCAAACCTAAAATTTGGCTTCCTAATGCCTTCACACCAAATAATAACAATAAGAATGATCAATTTTATCCCGTTGGTGTCAATATTACAGAATATCGTTTAAGAATATTCGACAGATGGGGAAATAAGATTTTTGATGAGTTAAATGGCAAATGGAGTGGATTAAATAATAATGGCAAGCCCTATCCTGTTGGTGTCTACGCAGTCTATGTGACTTATAAAGACATCACAGGCCTGGAAAGAGAATTGAAGGATAACGTTACATTATTACGGTAATTGATACTTCTCTAGCAATTGTTAAAGTTGCAACTGAATAGATTATTTTAATTTTATCAAAAACCAGCCAAATAAAGTATCGCCACTACTCCCGCTACGCTACTTCCTATGGTAATTCCGTACGAACTCCAAACGGCCCTGACACGGCGCTTTGAAGCTCCGTCAACATATCCCCTTCGGTAGGATTCGTTTTTACTGACAATAAATTTGGCGTCCTGAATCTTGGGTGGCTGAACCTTTGAAACAGAGTAGACAATCGGAACAGCAATAGATGCAGGAAATATAAAGCTTCCTATGCCCGCAGCTATACCAGCCCTGCGCTCTTCTGAAGGCCTGTAACGGTCTAAACCGTCATCCAAACCTTGTTCGTACTGATTCTCAGCGTATGCAGATGTGCTGTCTGACATGAGCACAGCGGCTTGTTTTAAAATGGTATCGGTATTACCGCCAGCATACCGAATCATAACCACATCGCTTTTTCGGTATGAATAAAATTGTTTTTGGGTTGTATCCCTGAAATTCAGATACTCAATACGCTCCGGATAAATCTTTGTGACCGTGCAAACCACACGGGTATTGTTCCTGAGCACCAGCGTGTCCTGGGCGCCCGCCGAGCCTGCCCACAATAGCAGCAGCCACAATAATTGCTTTACGTTATTCTTCATTTTACTGTTTAATGCTGACAAAAATCCACCTTCCCTTATTGGCCATTACCCATACTATACAGCAGGCCTATAGCCGTACCGGCACCCACAATGCCGCCAAACGTACTCCAGGCAGCCACCCGACGACGCTTGGAAGCACCGGCCAAATAGCCTTGGCGGTAGTCCTCATTTTTATTGTTTTGATACCGGTAATCCAGAATCTCGTGGTCCGAAACCTTTTTAAATGAAAGATAAATGCAGCCCGGTAGTGCAACAAATGGCAGAATAATAACAGAAGCCCCTACCAACCTTTCCTTTTGGGGTTGATAATGCTGATAACCATCGCTGAAACCCTTCCGGTACTGTTCCTCCTTGTTTTGATCAGTACCTGAAGTTGCTGCTGAAACGGAATCATCGCTTATTTGAGTTCTTTTTCCGTTTGCGTAAACTATTTCTAGCACTTCGTTTTTGGGATAGGAATAATATTTTTTACGAGCAGTGTCGTCCATCATAAGATATTCTATCCTACCGGAATATATCTGTGTAACCCGACAAATAACCCTGGCCTGGGTTTTAAGAATGATGGTGTCCTGGGATTTTACCACATTCATGATACCCATAAAAAGAAACACGATGATTTTAAACGATGTATTCATTATTTATCTTTTAAAAATAGCAGGAACATCATTGCCTGAAACAATGTCGGCAGATAACAGTCCCCGAAAAAAATCAATACCTGATGCCAATTTACGCTGAAATTGCCAAATAAAATAATAACCATATCCCAGCAGTATTATCAATACACCGGAAAAGATATACATGATATTCGTGTCCACAGTATCCATACCCAGCAATCCTCTCAGCCAGAAAATAAAACCCATTAAAAGTAGCAGACAATATAAAACATACATACGGGTATGTTTTAGCGCGCCTATCCTAATTTTTACATATGTTTCTTCTTCCACGCCCAAAATATCCCCTTCATAAAAAGCCGGGATGCGCGGGTTGCCAATATTCTCCAAAACAAACTCGTTTTCATTGGCCAATCCGTAAAAGAACTTTGTCAAACCGTCGGTTTTTTTGTAGCCGGCATCGCTCAGGTAGGTTTGCTGTATGATTTTATCTGCAATATCTGCCCTATCTGTATGGGCTTTAAGCCAAATAGTTTTAAATGGATATAAAAACATACACTTTTAAGTCAATAATTTAAGACATAGACACCTTGGTACTGTTCATTTTATTAAGCACTTCGGCTATTTCCCTTATCGCATCAGGGTTTTCGAAAGCTGCATTGCCCACAACAACGATATCGGCACCCGCATTCCATGCCATTTCTGCCGCAATAGCATCCCGGATTCCGCCTCCCACCAAGAGTAAACCGTCAAATATAGTGCGCACGGCAGCAATCATTTCTGCAGAAACCCTGCGAACCGCGCCGCTTCCTGCATCCATATACATGGCTTTCATGCCCAGCATGGCTCCTGCCAACACGGTAGTAGCCGCAATCTCCGGTTTGTCTGCCGGTATGGGTATGGTCTGGCTTATGTAGTGGGCAGTGGTCATTTTTCCGCCTTCAATCAGTAAATAACCTGTAGGTATGGTTTCAAGGCCAGACCTATGAATAAAAGGGGCTGCTGCCACCTGCTTGGCAATCAGGTATTCCGGATTGCGCCCGGATATCAAAGACATAAAAAGGATCGCATCTGCATTAGAAACCACCTGTATCTCATTGCCCGGAAACAATACAACCTGCCCGGCGCCCTTGTTCTTTAAATCCTCTACACAACGATAGGTATTACCCTCAGTAAGCAAACTTCCGCCAACCAAAAACAAATCAACCCCATATCTTATGGCATGTTGTGCCACCGCACCCCGCAAATCTGAATCATCATCAGGATCAAACAGCACCGCCAGCGTTTTAACACCTGACTTATGCTTCGATACCAGCCATGATTGAATGTTTTGCATGCAATGCAAAGAAACATAGAAAAAACCATAACCGAATTACAGCCTGCACAAATCTGCATTTTATCATTGTAATACTTGAGTATGTCAAGTTAATTTCGTAAATTAGCAATTTCCATAAAGAAGATTTTGTCCCAATATTAATTTTTCTTTATCCCATAAGGGTTTACGAAAATCCAAACGCCAAGATGCTTATATGGCAAGACATACACGCTTTTTCAACAAGGTAAATCCCATATGCTGTTTGGCTTTCCGCCAAACCTGTGGAAAAGCCAATTCGGAAATACTGATACACATAAAATACATTTGAACTCCCGACCGTTTTTAATAACGCTAGGTAACCACAACCCCTCTGAAAAGAAAAATATGACGCAAGAAACTACCGTAAACACAAAAGGCCTCGAGTTTAAGAGGCAAAACACCGTTGAGGGCGTAAGTCCCTTCGACCAGTTCACCTACGACCACCGCAGCTCGGTCATTAAAAAACCCGACGGAAGTGTGGTGTTTGAAATGAAAAATGTAGAGGTTCCGGCGGGGTGGAGCCAAGTAGCAACCGATATTCTTGCGCAAAAATATTTCCGCAAAGCCGGCGTTCCCCAACCCGACGGCAGCCTGGGCAGCGAAACCAGCGTTAAGCAGGTTGCGCACCGCCTTGCCAACTGCTGGAGACAGTGGGGCGAGAAGTATAACTACTTCGCTTCTTCCACCGATGCGCAAACTTTCTATGAAGAGTTGGTTTATTCCATGCTCAACCAGGAATCTGCGCCCAACAGCCCTCAGTGGTTCAATACCGGATTATACAGCAGCTACGCTATTGCCGGTAAACCCCAGGGTCACTACTATGTAGACCCCGAAACCGAGAAGCTCATGAAGAGCACCTCTGCATACGAGCGTCCCCAGCCCCACGCTTGCTTCATCCTATCTGTAGATGATGATTTGGTGAACGAGGGCGGTATCATGGACCTGTGGGTGCGTGAAGCCCGTATCTTCAAATATGGTTCTGGTGTAGGAACCAACTTCAGCCGCATCCGCGGTTCCGGCGAAAAACTCTCCGGCGGCGGAACCAGCAGCGGTCTGATCAGCTTCCTCAAAATCGGCGACCGCGCCGCAGGTGCGATCAAGAGCGGTGGTACCACCCGCCGTGCCGCCAAAATGGTGTGCCTTGATCTTGACCACCCCGAATCCATGGAATTTATCCAGTGGAAAAAGGATGAAGAGAAAAAAGTGGCTGCCCTTATCGATGCCGGTTACAGCAACGACTACGAAGGCGATGCCTACGCTACCGTTTCCGGACAAAACAGCAACAACTCTATCCGTATACCCAACCGCTTCTTCGAAAAACTGAAAAATGGCGAAGACTGGGAATTTACCGCCCGTAGTAACGGTAAGGTAATGAAAACCATGCCCTCAGGACAGGTTTGGGATGCTATCGGCGCTGCCGCATGGTCATGTGCCGATCCCGGTGTTCAGTATGATGACACCATCAATGAGTGGCACACCTGCCCCGAAGGCGGACGTATCAACGCCAGCAACCCCTGCAGCGAATACATGTTCCTCGACAACACCGCCTGCAACCTTGCATCCTTGAACCTGCGTAAATTCTTTAGCGAAGAAACCCGCGAGTTCAATGTAAGTTCTTTCGAGTACGCCACCCGTCTGTGGACCACCGTACTGGAAATTTCCGTACTCATGGCACAGTTCCCCAGCAAGGAAGTAGCCCAGCTGAGCTACGATTACCGCACCCTGGGTCTTGGCTACGCCAACCTTGGAAGTATGCTGATGTGTGCCGGTATTCCTTACGATAGCAAGGAAGCTACAGCCATCTGCAGCTCTATCACTGCTATACTCACAGGCATATCGTATGCAACCAGTGCTGAAATGGCCGCCGTTAAAGGCCCGTTCCGCATGTATGAGAAAAACAAGAAGCACATGCTTCGCGTAATTCGCAACCACCGCTACGCGGCATACAACACTCCCCTGGCTTTCGAAAACCTCGGTATCAAACCCGTGTGTATCGATGAGAAATTCTGCCCTGACTACCTGCTGAAATCAGCTTGCAGCGCCTGGGATAAAGCCCTGCAGTGGGGTGAAAAATACGGTTTCCGCAACGCTCAGGCCACCGTTATTGCCCCTACCGGCACCATCGGTCTGCTCATGGATTGCGATACAACCGGTATTGAACCTGATTTTGCCTTGGTTAAATACAAAAAACTCTCCGGCGGCGGTTACTTCAAAATCGTTAACCATACCGTTCCCATTGCCCTGAAAAACCTGGGTTATGCTCCCGAAGAAGTGGACGCTATCGTTAACTACGCTAAAGGACACCAGACCTTTGCAGGCGCTCCTTCCATCAACCACGAGACACTGAAAGCAAAAGGTTTCAACGATGCTGATCTTGAAAAACTGGAAGCAGAAGCTCCCATGGCATTCGAAATTGGTTTTGTGTTCAACAAATACTCCCTGGGCGAAGAAACCTTGCAGCGCATCGGTTTCACTGCCGAGCAGTACGATAACCCCCGCTTCAACATGCTGGAAGCTCTGGGCTTTACCCGCGATGAAATCAGGGCCTGCAACGACTTCGTTACCGGTACCATGACCATCGAAGGTGCACCCTACCTGAAAGAAGAACACTACGATGTATTTGATTGCGCCAACAAGTGCGGAAACATCGGTCAGCGCTACATTCATCCTTTTGCCCACATTCGCATGATGTCTGCTGCTCAGCCCTTTATCTCAGGTGCAATCAGCAAAACCATCAACCTGCCAAACGAAGCCAATGAGCAGGACATCAAAGACTGCTACGAACTGAGCTGGCAGCTGGGCCTGAAGGCCAACGCCCTCTACCGCGACGGTTGCAAACTGAGTCAGCCCCTGAGCAACAAATCTGAAACCAGCGAAAGCGAAGACAAGGCAGAAGCTAAGTCTGACGCTGCACCGGCTGCAGAAACTACCGTAATCCGCTATGCAGAAGAACTGACCCCGGAAATCGTATTGGAAGCCGCTAAACGCATCCTGAATGAAAGCCCCGATACCAAGTTCAAGCGCCAGCTTTCCAATATCGTAGAGAAGAAGCGTCTGCCCAACAAGCGCAAAGGCTTTACCCAAAAAGGCAAAGTAGGCGGTCAAACTATCTTCGTGCGCACCGGCGATTACGATGACGGAACCCTGGGTGAAATCTTCATTGACATGCATAAAGAAGGCGCCAGCTTCCGCTCACTGATGAACTGCTTCAGCATTGCTATATCCGTAGGTCTGCAGTATGGTGTGCCTTTGGAAGAGTTCGTCGACAAGTTCGCCTTCACACGCTTTGAACCCAGCGGCATGGTGGAAGGACATCCCAACATCAAAAACTCAACCTCTATCGTGGATTATATCTTCCGCCTGCTCGGATACGAATACCTGGGCCGGGAAGACCTCGTACAGGTTAAACCCAGTGCATATACCAAAAACGATGCAACGGAAGCCCCTGTAATCAGCGAGTTTGTACCTATGTTCACACCAGAGCCCCAGCCATCTGCAGAAAATGCAGCCATGCTGGAAACCGGAGGCGGTGTAAAAAACATGCAGGACCACCTGCGTGAGGTACAGAGCGATGCGCCCGCCTGCAACGTATGCGGTCACATCACCGTGCGCAGCGGCACTTGTTACAAGTGTTTGAACTGTGGCAACAGCCTGGGTTGCAGCTAATTTAAAATTTACACTTACAAGAAAGGGAGGCATAACCTCCCTTTTTTATTGGCCATTTGATTAGATCAATGATCCAATTTCCAGTATAAATAATACAGCTGGCTTTTGCCTTTATTTCAATAATCCAAATTCAACCCCAGCGTAAAGGTCAGAAAAACCCGGTTGCGCTTGTAGGTCAATTCATTATCCTCAGAAGCAAACCTTGGGTCAGTTATGGGATATGGCGTGTAATAGCCGGCCGCCGATTGTGAACTCAGGGCAAAATCAAAATAATAGTCTTTGTCACGCAGTCCAAAGCCACAGGCAAGCACCGTGTTGGCCTTCTTGAGGGTAGCGTCCAAACCGGCCACATTCGGATTGTAGGGCGATGGCAGTACGCCAAATCCAGCCCTAAAACGATACGCCTGGTCTTTATTATCCGGGTTGGGCATGTTCCACTCCGCACCAATGCGCACATTGGTCACGTTGCGGTAGTTACGCCTGATGGCGCTGTTTTCCGCATTGAAGGTAAACACATCATCGGCACGCAGACGGGCAGATCCGTAGTTGTAAAACTCAAAATCTGCATTGACAATCATGGATTTTTGAATCACAAAACCAATACCGGCATTGAATCGGGAAGGTGTGGTAATCTTGTATTTATACGTGTTCAACGGGTCGTTGTACTGCGCTGTCCAGTCGCCTATGGAACCCGGATCTCCTTTTGGAGCAATGGAATAGCCGTATTCACTATTTACGGTATACGTTCTGGGGGTGTGCACCGATGCTGCAAGGCGCAACTGCTCAGTGGGCCTCACGATTATACCCACACGTGCCGCAAATGCACTTCCTTTGTCCGTAAACTTGCTCTGATAGTCAACAGATGCCATATCCAGCGTACTGATATCGTTGATGTCTACCTTACGCTTGTCTTGTTCCAGCATACTCAAGTCTTCGCTATAACGCAGGGATGAGTATAACAGACCAATACCCAGCATCACCTTGTTGGAAAAATTCAACCCTACCGAACCCTGATACTCGTAAATGGCTCCTTTACTCACAATTTCACCGGACTGATCATTGTTTCTTACGCTATCCTTGTAGGCCGATGTGTAACGTCCAGTTCCGCCCCTGTCATAATCAATAACCCAGGCATCATAGGCCAGACCTGGCAAAGAACCTTGCACCAGTTTTGACGGATCACCCTCACGATTGGCTACTTCGGCAAAAAAATCAGTTACAGAAGATTTTCGGTTATTGCCCTGAAATGCCATGGTACCACCAAAAGTCGCAAGCCGGTTCACATGAAACCCATAGCAAACCGCACTCAATCCTTTTTTACGGGGCTTCCCTGTGGCATCATACTGCACATCTGCTTTGATATAGTTGAGGGAAGGCAAATTAAAGTTCAGTCTTGCTTCTCTTAAATTTTCACCCAGATAATCAGCATGATAAACGGTGTTTTGGAACTGGGCGCCCATGTTAAATTCACTGCGCCTGAAAGTGGCAATACCGGCCGGGTTGGTCATCACAGCCGAGGCATCGGCACCAATGGCAGAAAATGAACCTGCCATGCCCATGGTTCTGGCTGTTCCTCCAGAACCAATGGTACTGTAGCGAAGTGCATCGAACTCACTTTGTGAAAAAAGAGAAAAAACAGCCCCGAATAACAGGGTCAATAGACTTAAAACCGACCTCATGTAAAACCGCCAGTATTAACGCCTGCGACCTGAAGTGCCCTGCACTGCGTTGGATGAACGGCTGCTCCCACTGCTGTTGAATGAGCCCTGCTGGGTATTTCCGCTGGGAGTCCAGGTTGAACTTCTGGAAGTGCCACTGCTGCCATTGTTATAGCTTCCGGATGTAGTGCTTCCACTGCTCCAGGAAGAACTTCTGCCCGATGTGGAAGAAGGAGTGCCTGTTTGATAGTTATTGCGACGCACGCCGCTGTTGGAAAATCCACTTGAACCTGAGGCGGGCTTGGGATTATTTACAAAACCACCAGAAGAATGATTGTTTGAAGAGGTGCTGCCACCGCTCCAGTTGTTATTAGACCAGTTATTCCAGCCATTGTTGTTCCAGCCACCAAAAGATCCGCCACCCCAGTACATATTGGAGTTATACATCTGGTTGTAGTACATCCAGTAAGGATCACCGTAGGAATAAGCCGGATTGTAGCCCATCATCATTGGATTTCCCCAGGCATTTCCCATCATCCAGGGATTACCCATCATCATGGAATTATAACCCATGTAGGGGCTATATCCCCATGGCGAAACTCCCGCTCTGAAACGATTGCAGGGCTGTGTAATCATAGCTGCTGGTGCGGATGCAGAGGAAGGCTGTAGGCTGCTGCCACCAAAATTGCGCAAACGGTCTGAATACGTTTGACCATAACTACCCGCCATGGCAGAAGCTTCTCCGGTAGCAGACGGTGTAACCGCGCCATCGGCATAAAATCCGCGCCCGTTGAGATCTGAAGTGGCAAAATAAGCATCGTCATAATTGTTGACTTTGCTAACAGACCTTACCCCGGAGCAGGAAGCCAGCAACATAGCACCTGCCATAAAAAAATAAGTGGTTTTAATAAAATGGACTTTCATGGTGAACCTTCTTTTTGGGTACTGCTTTTAGTTAGTACCTTTGCACTATCAAAGTTACAAAAAGTATTCCATATTTCCAATATCCATGGCATTTGAAAAGGTAAAACGCGAAGAAAATTACAGTGAGTGGTATAACAACCTGGTAAAAAACGCCGATCTGGCTGAACACAGTGCCGTTAAGGGCTGCATGGTTATTAAACCCTACGGCTTTGCCATCTGGGAAAAAATGCAGCAGCAGCTCGACAAGATGTTCAAGGATACCGGCCACCAAAATGCCTATTTTCCGCTGTTTGTGCCCAAAAGTCTGTTTGAAAAAGAAGAGAAAAATGCCGAAGGATTTGCCAAGGAATGTGCCGTGGTAACCCACTACCGTCTGAAAGCCGACCCATCCAAACCCGGCCGCCTCATGGCCGATCCCGATTCTAAACTTGAAGAGGAACTGGTGGTGCGCCCTACCAGCGAAGCCATCATCTGGAATACCTATAAAAACTGGATTCAGAGCTACCGCGACCTGCCCATTCTTATCAATCAGTGGGCCAACGTGGTACGCTGGGAAATGAGAACCCGCCTGTTTCTCAGAACAGCTGAATTTCTTTGGCAGGAAGGCCATACCGCCCACGCCACCAAAGAAGAAGCCCTGGAAGAAACCCGCAAAATGCTGGATGTCTATGCCGAATTTGCCGAAGAACACATGGCTGTTCCGGTGATTAAGGGCGTAAAATCTGAAAACGAACGTTTTGCAGGTGCCGACGACACCTATTGCATAGAAGGTATGATGCAAGACGGAAAAGCCCTGCAAATGGGTACCAGCCACTTTCTGGGACAAAACTTTGCCAAGGCATTCGACGTAAAGTTTCAGGACCGCAACAGCAAACTCGATTATGTCTGGGCCACCAGCTGGGGGGTTTCTACCCGATTGATGGGTGCACTTATTATGGTTCACAGCGACGACGAAGGCCTGGTGCTGCCACCCAAACTGGCTCCCATTCACGTGGTGATTGTGCCGGTTTATAAAACCGAAGAAGAACTGAACACCATCAGCGAAAAGGTGGCAGGCATCAAAAAAGAACTAGAAACAGCCGGATTATCCATAAAATTTGATAACCGCGATACCCAGAAACCCGGCTTCAAGTTTGCTGAATGGGAACTGAAAGGGGTGCCCGTGCGCATTGCCATTGGCCCCCGCGATTTGCAGAACAACGCCGCCGAAGTGGCCCGTCGCGATACCAAAACCAAAGAAGTAATAGGTATGGACAACCTGGTAGGCCATGTGACCGGATTGATGAACGAAATTCAGGAGAATTTGTATAAAAAAGCCCTGGATCTCAGAACCGGAAAAACCTGGAAAGCCGACACTTGGGATGAATTTGTTGATATCGTTGAAAACCGCAATGGGTTTGCCCTGGCCCACTGGGACGGCAGCGGCGAAACCGAAGAAAAAATTAAAGAAATGACCAAGGCCACCATTCGCTGCATTCCATTGGATGCACAGGAAGAGGCAGGCAGTTGTATCCTCACCGGCAAACCCAGCAGCAAACGCGTGGTATTTGCCAAAGCCTATTAATGCGGCCGCTCGGCTTCGTAGCGCTTCTCATCCACCATTCCCACAAAGAAAAAACCCAGTTGCCTGCCATTTTCGGGCAAACCAGTTTGCTGTTGCATAAAATCCGTGCCGGCGCCGTTGCCTGTGGTCCAGTAGCCCGCCGCATGCGGATGATCCGTGAGTGTTAAATACATGTTTTGCACCGCCATGGCTGTGGCTGCCAGTTCTTCCCATTCGGGCACTTTGCCCGAAGGCACAAAACCAATGGAAATGATATGCGATACTTTAAACGCATAGGTGCAGATTTTGACCAGTTTGCGCTCATCAAACAATTCTGCAGGGGTGTTCTGCATATAATACTGTTCCATGGCGCTGCATAGCGCTGTTTTTTCAGCACCTTCAAACACTCTGAAACGCCAGGGAAGTGTGAGTTTATGACTGGGTGCCCAGCGGGCGTTTTCCAGCATGCGGGCTATAATATCGTCCGGGACAGGCAGCCCGTTGAATTCCTTAACAAAATGACTGCGCCTGCCGCGAATTAGCTCATCCAGTGTTTTCATTTTATGCAGATAACTCGTTTTTCTTTCTGAGGCGAAATTCGAGAAAAGATTGGATAAAAACCGAAACCAATATCAGCGCGGCACCCAAATAAAACTGCATGCCCAATGCATCGTGCTCGTGAAAAATAACTGCCCCCAGCAAAATGCCGTAAACAGGCTCCATATTCACGGATAAATTGGCAGTGAACGCCGATAGGTCCTGTAGGGCATATGTTCCCAGATAAAAGGTAAGGTTGGTACAAACCAGCGCCAGCAGCAGTATCCACAGCAAATCATACTGCCCGCTTTTGGGGTTGAATTCCGGAATCCAGGTGGCGTTTGCATCGGCCATCAGCGGAAAAACCACACTCAGCAACACCGCGCCTGAAAGCATTTCTATGGCCGAAATACTCAAGGAAGAAGCCCTTGCAATATGTCGCTTGTTTAATGTGGTAAACAGCGCTGCCAGCATGGCACTCACAATTCCCGTAATGATGGCAGGCGTGTAGCTTGTTTGCCCTGCTGATCCACTGCTTAATGTATCGTTGATAATCAGGATGCCTGCAATCACCAGCAACCCCAGCAGCAACTCCCTGATGCGGAAGGCTTTGCGATTAATAAGCGGATCAAGGACGGCGGAGAAAAAGCTCGCAGAGCCCAGACAGGCCAGGGTTACGCTGGCGCTGTTGCCCAGTTTAATGCTTCCATAAAACGTGAGCCAGTGCAGGGCCACGATGATGCCGATTCCCAGAAAAATCAGCCAGTCTTTTCGGGTCAAACCCGAAATACCCCGCCAAACCGCCGGAATACAGAAATAGACGGCAGCGGTAATCAGCATGCGGTGCCACACCAGATTCAGCGAACTGTAGGAGATAAGCTTTCCCAGAATGGCGGTAAATCCCCAGAGAAAAACCGCAATATGCAGGTAGGTAAGTGCTTTGATTCGGGGATTCATGGTTGGACTGCCCTTAAAAAATCAAGGCCACGCTGTGAAGCATGGCCAGGATGTTGGTATATAGAAGCGCGTAACAGTTGGGCTACCGCTATCAGCACGGCAGCAATGCAAATATAAATACGGTTTTGTGAAATCGCAACCCACAAGTTTTCCCCAAAGAAAATCAGGTGAGGTTGCCTTTGTATTTGTCGCGCATGTCGATGACAATCTGTCTCAGCTCCTGCTCTTTGTCTTTGTGCATCACCAGCACCACATCCGGGCTGTCTACTACCACCACGTTTTCAAGGCCGTGGGTAATCACAATGCGGTCGGTATTGGAAAACACCAGCGAATCAGACGTTTTATAGGTGTGAATTCCCTTTCCGATGGCAGCTGTATCATGCTCATTATGGCGACTCACATCCCACAGGCTTTTCCAGGTGCCCAGGTCATTCCACCCAAACGTAGCGGGATAGACATAAACACTGTCGTCTTTTTCCATGATTCCGTAATCAATGGAAATGCTGGGACATTGCCCGTAAGCCAATTCCAATGCATCAAAATAATTTGTCTGTGAAAAATCCACTTCGGCAAACAGCTGATGTATTTCCGGTAAATATTGTTCAATACGATGCAAAATAGCTTTCACATTCCACACGAAAATACCGGCATTCCAAAGAAACTCACCGCTTTCTATAAAAGTCTGTGCCAGTTCTTCGTTGGGCTTTTCGGTGAATGTTTTCACTTCGTAGAAGCCGGCATCTCCCGGTACAGTATTGTATTGAATGTATCCATAGCCTGTATCGGGGCGTGTGGGCTTGATACCAAGGGTAAGAAGATGGCTGTAATTGCCCGCAAAGGCGTATGCTTCATTAATGATTCTGAAAAACTCGGCTTCCTGGGTAATAAGGTGATCGCTGGGTGCTACCACACAAACGGCATCCAGATCAATCTGTGATATTACCTTACTTGCATAAGCTACGCAGGGTGCCGTATTGCGGGCCTGCGGCTCTTTCAGAATGCGGTCATCGGCAATACCCGGAATGTGCTCTCTAATTAATGGAGTGTATTCGTGGTTTGTAACTATGAAAATATTTTCTTTGGGAACCACCTGACAGAACCTTTTGTAGGTCTGGGAAATCAGTGAATCACCGGTGCCTAAAATATCGATGAACTGCTTGGGCAGGCTTTTTCGGCTTACCGGCCAGAAGCGGCTTCCGATGCCACCGGCCATTATCAGCACATAGTGATGTTTGTTCTCGCTCATAGCAATCCCTCCCTGTTTAGGTCGTGCAAATGTACCATTCCTGCGTATTTTCCGTCGCTTAGTACAATAATTTGGGATATTTTCTGGTGGCTCATCCACTCAACGGCTTCTACAGCAAGGGTTTCAGCGTCCAGTGTTTTCGGTGAGCGCGACATGATATCAGCGGCGGTCAAATCCTGCAGGTTGCTGTGTTTTTCCAGCATTCTGCGGACATCACCATCGGTGATTATACCCAGCAACCCGTTGTTATCCAGCACCGCCGCGGCACCCAGCCTGCTTTTGCTGATGCATACAATTACTTCATTAACTGAAGCGGACGGTGAAACCGCAGGTTTCTCGTTTCTGGCGGCAATTTCACCGCAGCGGAGGTATAATTTTTTGCCTAAAGCTCCACCGGGGTGGTATTTGCTGAAATCACTGCCGCTGAAGTTGCGCATGCGCAGCAGAGAAATGGCAATGGCATCGCCCATGAGCAGCTGTGCGGTGGTGCTGCTGGTTGGCGCCAGGTTATTCGGACAGGCTTCCTTATCTACCGTGGTATTAATCACAATATCCGCCTGCGCCGCCAGTTCGCTGTCAATATTTCCCACCATGGCCACCAGCGGATTGCCAAAAGATTTAAGCAATGGCGCAAGCGCCTTGATTTCCGGGGTGTTTCCGCTCTTGGATATTGCAATAACCACATCGCCGGGCTGAATAATCCCCAGATCACCGTGTATGGCGTCTGCGGCGTGCATAAATACAGCAGGCTGTCCTGTGCTATTCATGGTAGCCACCATTTTTTGCGCAATGATGGCGCTCTTGCCTATACCGGTAACCACAGCCCTGTCGGCTGAATCCAGCAAAAGTTCTACCAGTTGACAAAATGAATCATCAATATATTGAGGCAAAACAGCCAAAGAATTTAATTCATCGGATATGGCCTGATTACCGTAACTTTTTATTAAATTTGCCTTGGTCTGTGTCAAGCGGGCGTTGTTAGAATTGCAAAACTAACTTAAATTTTGCATTTAGTAAGTAGGTTTGACATTTAAACAAGATTAAAAAAATTAATATAAAGCTAACAAAATTGCCGCCTATGCGTTAAATTTACTAACTGAAAGCATTTACTTTATCTATGAGCACGGCAATGGGCGTTGCGGAAGACGCAAGAACTGACGCAAGACGCACCCTTAAGGAATTCTTTGGCTTTGATGGCTTCAAAGGCAATCAGGAAGCGGTAATTAATCATATCCTGCAAGGCAATGATTGTTTTGTAATCATGCCCACAGGCGCAGGAAAATCACTCTGCTACCAGCTTCCGGCATTGATGATGGAAGGAACTGCCATCATTATTTCTCCGCTAATCGCCCTGATGAAAAATCAGGTGGATAATATCCGCGGTTTCTCCAACAGCAGTGCACTTGCCCATTTTTTAAACTCCTCACTAAGCAAAGCTGATTTTACCCAGGTGGTGGAAGATGTTACGTCCGGCAATACCAAATTGCTGTATGTAGCTCCCGAAACCCTCAAAAAAGACGAGACGCTGGAATTGCTGCGAGGCATCAAAATATCCTTTGTGGCAGTGGATGAAGCCCATTGTATAAGTGAATGGGGCCATGATTTCAGACCTGAATACCGACGCATCAAGCAAATGGTGAAAGCCATTGATGATGTTCCAATTCTGGCACTCACAGCTACTGCTACACCAAAAGTTCAGCACGATATCCAGAAAAACCTGGGCATGCTGGATGCAAAACTTTTTAAATCTTCCTTTAACCGTTCCAATCTGTATTATGAGGTTCGTCCCAAAGGCGGAAAAGACCAGGTACACAAAGATATTTTATCGTTCATCAAAAACAGGGGCAACACTTCGGGTATCATATACTGTCTCAGCCGTAAAAAGGTGGAAGAAATTGCCGAAATGCTGCAGATGAACGGCATTAAAGCTCTTCCCTATCACGCCGGACTGGATGCCAAAACCCGCGCCGGACACCAGGATGCGTTTTTGATGGAAGATTGCAACGTAATTGTAGCAACCATCGCCTTCGGCATGGGTATTGACAAGCCCGATGTACGCTTCGTAATTCACTATGACGTACCCAAAAGCCTGGAAGGTTATTATCAGGAAACCGGACGCGGTGGTCGCGACGGACTCCGCGGTGATTGCCTGCTTTTCTACAATCCCAATGATATAGAAAAGTTGGAAAAATTCATGAAGGATAAACCGGTTGCCGAACAGGAAATCGGAGGTCTTCTGATAGCTGAAACTGCCGCTTTTGCCGAAAGCAGTCAGTGCCGTCGCAAATTGCTGCTGCACTATTTCGGTGAGAACTTCAAGGAAGAAGATTGCAGCCACATGTGCGACAACTGCGCACACCCCAAACCCAAAACCGATGTTACCCAGGAAGTGGTTAAGGCAATGAATGCCCTGAAATCCCTGAATGGCGAGTTCTCCATGACCCATATCGTAAACTTCATCATCGGCAAACGTATAGATAGCATCAAGGATTACAAACATGATGAACTTCCCCTGTTTGCCTGCGGGAAAGAAAAGGATAAGGTTTTCTGGAAATCAGTAATGCGCCTGGCGCTGGTTAATAACTACCTTTTCAAAAACATTGAAAAATATGGCTTATTGAGTGTTTCTGAGCATGGAATGGCATTTTTGGCCAAGCCGGTGAAATATGAAATGGCCGTAGATACTGAGTTTGAAAGCGTGAGTGAAGACGATTTTGAAAACTTCAAAATGGAAAGCGTTTGCGATGAAGAACTTTTTGGTCATCTTAAAGACCTGCGCAAGAAAGTTGCCAAGGAAAAAGGCCTTCCACCTTACGTAATTTTCCAGGATCCAAGCCTGGAAGATATGGCCACCAAATATCCGATTACCCTGGATGAACTATCGAACATTAACGGTGTAGGTAAAAATAAAGCACTCAAATTCGGAGAGCCATTCATCAACTATATCGCAGGTTTTGTTAAGGAAAACAACATTGAACGCCCCCAGGATATTGTCCTGAAGGGCAATGCGGAAAAATCAGCCAAGAAAGTCAGCATTATTTTGAATATTGACAAAAAAGTAGATTTGATGGAAATGGCTAAACAGCTGGGCATCGAATTTGGCGAACTGGTGGATGAACTGGAGCAGATTGTAAATACAGGAACCAAACTAAACCTGCGTTATTTTCTGAATCAGTTTTTGGATGAGGATCTGCAAGAGGAAATATTTGATTATTTCCGCGGTTCTCAGGAAGATAATCTGGAATTGGCCTTCAACCATTTCGACGGTGAGTTTACCCATGAAGAACTGCAACTCATGCGCATTCAGTTTCTGAGTGATATGGGTAATTAACAGCCCGTTCACCCGGCTTTTGTATATTTGCACCGGTGTCTGACAAACAAAATCAGTTTCATGCGCTCTATATGCGTTTCAGGCCCGGTTTGAGAAGCTTTGCATCAGCTATTGTGAAAAATGCTGAAGATGCCGATGAGATTGTAAACGACGTTTTTGTGAGTATTTGGGAGAAACAGCAACTGCTTATTTTGGACGATTCCCTGAAAAACTATCTTTTTACGGCCGTAAAAAACAGATGTTTAAACCACATAAAAAAAGCAAAGCTGCCTTTTGCCGAGATGCCGGATGAATTTTTAGCCGTAGCCCCGGAACACGCCGCAGACCGCGCGCTGGAAGGAAAAGAGCTTCAGCATCATATTACACAACTCATTGAACAACTGCCGACCAAGTGTAAACAAGTATTCCTGCTCAGCCGCATGTTTGATTTAAGCTATAAAGAAATTGCAGAAATCATGGACATCAGCACCAAAACAGTAGAGAACCAGATTGGTATTGCGCTGAAGTTTTTAAAGGAAAATACCGGGCGAAATGCGTATTCCTGAAAATTCAGGTCTTCATACAACGCCTGTAAATATCCAGATAATCATTCATGATTTTTTCAAGATCAAATTCCTTAGCACGCTGAAGTGCATTGTATTTGAAGGTTTTTAACACCTCATCATTTTCCAAAATCTTTACCGCATTATTGGCCATGTTGGCCACATCGCCCACGTTGCTTAAATAACCGGTTACCCCGTGTACATTAACTTCAGGAATACCGCCTGCATTGCTACTGATCACAGGAACCTCGCAGGCCATGGCTTCGAGGGCAGCCAGACCGAAACTCTCGGTTTCTGATGGCAAAATAAACAGGTCGCATACCGATAATATTTCCTCTACGGCTTCCTGCTTGCCCAAAAACGTAATGCTGCTGTGGCACTGCATATCGCGGCTCATTTTTTCTATGTGACTGCGCTCAGGGCCGTCACCAATCATCAGCAGGCGTGAGGGAATACGCTGGTTTACCAGACAAAATACAGAAATAACATCTTCCACCCTTTTTACCTTACGAAAATTGGATGTATGTACCAAAACCTTTTCCCCATTGGGTGAAATGGCTTTTTTGAAATGCTCTTTTGGCTGCTTATTGAAACGCGTAAAATCAATAAAATTCGGCACTACATCGATTTCGCACTTAATGTTAAAATGCTCCAGTGTATCGTTTTTCAGGCTTTGCGATACAGCCGTAACAGCATCCGACTGATTAATGCTCCAGCTAACAACGGGTTCAAAGGTTGCCTCGCGGCCTACCAGTGTTATATCTGTGCCGTGCAGGGTGGTGATTACCGGAATATCGTGGCCTTCCTCAGACAATATCGATTTGGCCAGCAAAGCAGCCGAAGCATGGGGAATGGCGTAGTGCACATGCAATACGTCCAGATTGGCAGTCTTCACCACATCCACTATCACACCGGCCAGCGCTGTTTCATAAGGTGCGTATTCAAACAACGGATACTTAAGAATACTTACCTCGTGGTAAAAAACATTCTCGGTGAAAAAATCCAGTCGGGCCGGCTGATTGTAACTGATAAAATGCACCTGATGTCCTCGTGTGGCTAGCGCTTTACCCAGTTCCGTAGCCAAAACCCCGCTTCCACCAAAGGTGGGATAACACACAATCCCAATGTTCATGCAAATAGAACAACAATGTTAGCGACAAGATTTCAAAATCGGTGAAAAAAATGCAGATTGAGCCCATCTTTGCATCATGGAAGTTTTCACCGACGAATATTTCATGCAAAAAGCACTGGTAGAAGCCCAAAAAGCCATGGATGAAGATGAAATTCCCATCGGTGCCGTGGTGGTGTATGAGAATACCATCATCGGAAAAGGGTACAACCAAACCGAAAAACTGAATGATGTAACTGCCCATGCTGAAATGCTCGCCATTACGGCGGCTGCTACCCACCTAAACAGCAAGTTTCTGGATGAGTGCACGCTGTACGTGACCATAGAACCCTGCCTCATGTGCGCCGGTGCTATCAAGTGGGCACGGTTTCACAAGATTGTGTTTGGTGCCGAAGAACCCAAAACCGGTTTTACCCGCATTGATAAACAATTACTGGGCAAAAAAACAGAGGTTTCCGGTGGTGTGATGGCAATGGAATGTGCGGCTATAATGCAAACTTTTTTCAAACAGAAACGGGGTTGATGGCAACTTTGACAACTTTCTAAAAGTTGTCAAAGTTATCGCTCAAACGCCCCTATATCCGGCACCCCGATGCGGGGTTTGCCGTCCAAATCGATGGTTACAGGCGGTGTGAGCAAGATGCCCGCATTTTGTAATGGCGACAGGGTATCGGGGGTAAAATCACCGGCGTTTATATTTTTAAACAGCGGATCGCGGTTGTAGATGTTTGTAGGACCGGCAAAAGGTTTGGACTTGCTCTTCATCAGGTTGCCTGAAAAATCGGTGGTAAAAGCCGCACTGCCTCCCTTGTCGATTAGCAATTCCTCCAGCAAATCGCCGTAGATAACAGAGTTGTAGGCATTGCACTCCAGCGGTTTGGTATCCAGGATTTTCCCATTTCCATCTCGCAAAGTGTTGGTAAGGGCAAAGTGTCCATCTTGCCGGGTGGTGTAGTTTACATACGAGGCAAACGTGCAATGCCTGAAATCGTATTTGCCGCCTAACAAACCCAGAAAACTATAACTGCCAGATTGGGCAAAAAGGCAATTGGTGGCTCGGATATGGGCCGTAATGCCTGCCAGGCATGCCTGTCCGCAATACTGCACTTTGGTATTTTCCAGCACCAGATTATCCGGGCTGCCCACAGGCAAAGAATCCACGCGAATACCAATGGCGGCATTCTGGATATCGGCGTATTTAATACTGTTACCGGCACTGCCTACCGTGAAATACAATCCCACCCACTGATTGGGCAAGGTGCGGGCTGCGGAAACGGGTTTGTCGCCGGTGAATAACACCCTGCTATTGGACGTGCCTTCCACAAAGAGCTTACCGGCCACGTAAAATGTGCTTCTTGCAGAACAATATACCTTCACCCCTTCTTTGATGGTGAAACTACATCCTGCCGGCACCAGGGCGTTGTCAACAACCACATACGGTTTGGTTTTGTCATCCCAAAAACCGCCGCAGGGAAGTGATGCGGCGCGGAAATAGTGAGCATCCCAGCCATAAGCACCGAAAAACATTTTTTGTTCGCGTCCGTTCACCTCCATCATCAGGGAATCCAGCACCAAGGCCGGACCTGTTTGTCCGTTGGCCTCCAGACTACACTGTACAAATACAAACACGCTGTCCTTGGCCGGAATTTCCACTTCATTAATCACAGGCCCTGGAATGCCGTCCACATTGACGCGGTACGCCGATTTTATGCCGCCTCCCAGTCTGAAAGAAGCTTTGACAGTCTGGCTTTCGGGATTTTTAATCCAGGTAATTTGGGTAACACTGATGGGATAGGTGCTGCCCGCCTGTCGGGTAAAAACAGTATCGAACCAAACGGTATCAGAAGCAATGGAAAGTGTGGTTTTACCTTCAAAAAAGCGTTCCTTGCGGCAGGAAGCCAGCATGAGCACAAACACTATGAAAGGTAGAATTTTTCGCAACGGAACTATAACGCAAAGGTAGGGTTGCAAATTGCCAAATAGGTTCATGCAGATGTAAACTTACGTGAGCAAGCGGTTATATAAAGTAAAAACTTTTTCCATTTCGCCTGCCCACACATACTTGTTTGCGGCCTGCAGCCCACACTGACGCATGTTTTCAGCCCTTGCGGAGTCTTGCATAATAGAAAGAATAGCAGTGGCAATTTCATGGGCATTCGACGGATCAACGCAAATACCCACATTGTTTTCTTCCACCACTGAACGATACAAAGGAAAGTGTGAGGTTACCTGCGGCAACCCGATAGCCATGTATTCAAACATTTTGGTGGGGTAACTTTCCACACTGTTTTTCATGGGCTGAATGATGCACATACCCACAGCAGCTTTGCGGCTAATTTCATAACCCTTCTCAAGGGTTAACCTACCATGGAAATGAATATGCGCTGAAACATCATTCCAGAACGGCAAGGCATGCAACTGTTTTTCCAGCGATGAATACAATTCACCTACCACATCAAATTCTATAATATGTCCTTGTTTTTTCAGCATAAACAATGCCTCGGCAATTTGCTGCAAGCCCCGCGATTCAAGGAGAATGCCCATATAAAAAATACGGTTGGATGTGCGGTTTACATTTTCTGAAAACGGCCTAAAAAAAGGCAAATCCACATAATTGAGTACCGTGGTAAAATCGGCACCCATTTTTTGGTAACGGGTTTCATAGCTTTGCTCAGCAAGGATAACAGGCATTCTTTTAACGGCCCTTTTCTCAAAAAAATGAAAACAGGAATACAATACTTTCTTTGCTGGAATCCAGGGTTTGTCGAAAATATCTTCAGCCACATTTTCATGGATGTCAAGCACCACTTTTTTGCCCATTAAACGCAATAGCAGGCCACAGGGAATCAGTTCGGGGTCGTGGATATGGTACAAGTCTGCACCAACACGAATGGCCTTAAAAAACATTAAAAACCAGGTAAGGCAAACACGCGGCAATTTGTTTTTAAACCGCCTGAAAGGAATGATATGAATGCCTTGGTTTATTTCTTCTTTGGGATGAACCGCGATTAAGGTTACTGCGTAGTTTTCAGTCAGGTGTTTGCAGTAGCGGTAAAAGATGCGCGTATCGGTGGCCACATGCACAGAACTTAGATGGCAGACACGCTTTTTCATAGACCCGGCTTGCGAAGTTACGCTTTTTGCGACCCATTCATCGGGTTTGCCGCTGCTGTGTTGTATTTTTGTGCCATGCGGCTCAGCAGTCATACCCTTTTTAAACAATACGGCGCCAAAAAAGTGGTGAACGATGTTTCCGTGGAAGTGAACCAGGGCGAGATTGTAGGGCTGCTCGGACCCAATGGTGCCGGTAAAACCACAACCTTTTACATGGTGGTAGGCTTGGTGCGTCCGGATGAAGGTTCTATTCACCTGGATGAGGCTGATATTACGTCATTGCCCATGTATAAACGCGCACAGCTGGGTATTGGTTATTTGCCCCAAGAGGCATCGGTTTTCAGGGAGCTGAGTGTGGAAGACAACATCAAATCCATTCTGCAAATGACAAAATTGAGCAAAGAAGCCCAGACCGAAAAACTGGAATCTTTGCTGGAAGAATTTGGACTGAACCGGGTAAGAAAAAATAAAGGAAAGGTTCTTTCCGGTGGGGAAAGACGCCGGACGGAAATTGCCCGCGCCCTGACTACCGACCCAAAATTCATTTTATTGGATGAACCTTTTGCAGGCGTAGATCCCATTGCGGTGGAAGATATTCAGGGTATTGTTTCCAAACTGAAAGATAAAAATATCGGTATCCTCATCACAGATCACAATGTGCAGGAAACCCTGTCTATCACAGACCGCGCTTACCTTTTGTTTGAAGGAAAACTACTAAAACAAGGCACCGCCGAGGAATTGGCAAATGATGAAATGGTGCGCAAGGTGTATCTGGGTAAAAACTTTGAGCTTCGCAGGAAAAACCCTGCCCAATCCTGAGGCCATGCGCCTGATTATCAGCGAAAACAAAGATGTTTACTTCAACCTGGCACTGGAAGATGTGCTATTGCACGGAACAGATGCGGATATTCTGATGTTGTGGCAAAGCCGTTCTGCGGTGGTTTGCGGCAAACACCAAAACCTGTGCGGTGAAGCCAATTACAGATATTGTAAAAACCACAATATTGATCTGGCTCGGCGGCTCAGCGGTGGCGGAACCGTGTATCACGATGAAGGCAATGTGAATTTCACCTTCATTCAAAACCTCAAACCACACGAAGAGCTGAATATCAACTTCCGCAAATTCCTGGATCTAATGATGGACGTGCTGGGCAGCATGGGCGTATATACTACTTACAGTGGGCGAAATGACCTTTTGTTAAACGAACTTAAAATCAGCGGCAATGCCGAACACCTGCACCAGCAAAGCAGAAGGGTGCTGCACCACGGCACACTGCTTTTCTATAGTAAACTGGACACCTTGGGTGAAGCCCTGCACAGCCATGGAAACTACGAGAGCAAAGCCGTGAAAAGTGTGCGCAGCAAGGTTGGCAATATCAAACCCCATACAGCATTTGAGAATGTTCAGGATTTTATTGTAGCGCTGGCGGAAAGATTTATAGTAAAATTTGGCTACTTCCCTTCCATAATAACACCCGAAGAAACTGCAAAAGCACAGGAACTGCGTGCAAATAAATACGCCACCGATGCATGGATAGTGGGTTATTCGCCTGCCTACCGGGTGGAGAAAGAACTGCTTTTTAACAATAAGTCTGTGAAAATTGCCTTGTCGGTAAACAAAGGTATAATTGATACAGCCGCTATCATCGAAGGAAGCGCAGAAGGCCTGGATACAGCCGTTTCGGCACTTACAGGAAAACCATTCAATACAGAAACCGAGCAGCAATTCTTCACTTCGCTGAACTTACCTTACACGGAAGCAGTCCAATATTCTTTATTTTAACCATGAACAAAAAAGAACGCGTGGCTTTTATTGCCGATACCTTAGAGTGGTTGTTTCCGGAAACACCTGTTCCGCTCGACCACAGCGATGCTTACACCCTGCTGATTGCAGTTTTGCTGAGCGCACAGTGCACAGATGAACGCGTAAACCAGATTACACCGGCACTTTTTGCCAGGGCCAATAATCCTTATGATATGGTTAAGCTTAGTATTGAGGAAATCCGGGAAATCATCAAACCCTGTGGGTTGAGTCCGGCTAAAAGCAAGGCTATATGGGGTTTATCGGACATTCTCATTAACCAGCATAAAGGCGAGGTTCCTGAATCGTTTGAGGAGCTGGAAGCATTACCGGGGGTGGGACACAAAACAGCCAGCGTTGTGATGAGCCAGGCCTTCGGTCACCCTGCATTTCCGGTAGACACGCACATTCATAGGCTTGCGCAGCGCTGGAAACTTACCAATGGCAAAAATGTGGAGCAGACAGAAAAAGACCTGAAAAGGCTATTCCCTAAAGAAACCTGGAACAAACTACACCTGCAGATTATCTTTTTTGGACGCAAATATTGTCCGGCACGGGGCCACAAAGAAGAAGAATGCCCTATTTGCGGGCAGATTTGAGGGGATTACAACAACCTGTTCACCAGATCATCGTTGCTCATGCCTTCGGCTTCAGCCTTGTAGTTGCGCACCAGGCGGTGTCTGAGCACGTTTTTGGCCACAGCCTGTACATCTTCCCTGTCGGGTGAAAACTTACCGTTCATGAGCGCATGGCACTTGGCACCCAGTATCAGAAACTGGCCGGCACGGGGGCCAGCACCATAACTCACATATTCGTTTACCACGGCATCTGCCTGAGGCGTTCCCGGCCGGGTTTTGCGCACTAGCGAAACAGCATATTCAAACACCGCATCCGTAACCGGAACCTGCCTCACCAGTTGCTGGTATTCTAAAATTCTGTCTGCTCCCAGCACTTTCGCCGCGGCGGCTTCCTCAGCACCTGTAGTGCCTTTCAGAATCAGCATTTCCTCCTCATATCCCGGATATTCCAGGGAAATGTTGAACATAAAACGGTCCAATTGGGCTTCGGGTAAAGGATAAGTCCCTTCCTGCTCAATAGGGTTTTGCGTTGCCAGCACAAAAAATGGCTTTGGCAAAGCATGGTGCTGCCCGGCTACCGTAACATTGCGTTCCTGCATGGCTTCCAGCAATGCTGCCTGGGTCTTCGGCGGGGTACGGTTAATTTCGTCTGCCAATACAATATTGGCAAACAGAGGACCTTTCACGAAGTGAAATTTTCGGTCTTCGTCCAGAATTTCGTTGCCGGTAATATCGCCGGGCATCAAATCAGGTGTAAACTGTATACGGTTAAAATCAAGATCAAGGCTTTGTGCCACGGTTTTTACCAGCAGGGTCTTGGCCAGCCCGGGTACGCCCACCAGTAAGGCATGGCCATTGCAAAAAATAGCGGTCAGGACTGCATCTACAGCATGCTCCTGTCCCACAATTACTTTGGAAATTTCTCTTTTTATTTCCGCAACCGAAGCGGAAAATGATTCTGCCAGTTCTTTTTCGTTCATCAGTTTTGTGCCTCCCAGGCTTTCAAATCCGGACACTGAATCAGTTTGCTCTGCACGCGGATATAGGTGTCTTTTTTGGTTTTATCAACCCAGGTATCAATGGCTTTTTGCTTTTTACGGGCTTCTGCTTCCAGCTGAATACGGCCGTAGTCTTGAAGTAAATTGGCCTGGTGAGGAGCTGTAAAGGATTTAAGGTAAACCATGCGGTAAATCGCACGGCCATCCGGCGTGAAAGTCCTTGCAGGTTCAGAAAAGTCACCGAGCTTTAACTTGTCAACTATCAGCTTAATTTCCGGTGGTAGCTCATCAAAAATCATCTTTTGGCTTCCGGTGGTCTCGTCAGTAAAAAACCCGCAGTAACCCCTGTTACCTATATCGGCTGATGCGTAGCGCTTTACGGCGGTACACCAGTCTATTTTCTTTTCATAAAGCAAGTCATATGCAGAATCTATTCGTTGCTGGGTTGCTGTAAAATCCGAAGTAGTGTAGTCCGCGCGGATGAGAATATGTGAAGCAAGAACCCTTTCGCCCATGCGTTTGGCAACCTTCATCAGGTGAAAGCCAAACGGACTCTCAAAAACCGGGCTGATAGAATCCTGTTTAAGCTTAAAAGCCATGCGTTCAAACTCGGGTACCATTTCGCCACGCCCAAATTCGGGTAGCAGGCCGTTGTTTTCCTTTGAGCCCGGATCCTGGCTGTAAGTTTTGGCAAGTTTTTCAAAGCTCTCACCGGCCAATATGCGCATTCTAAGCATTTGCAATTGCTCACGGGCAAATTCTTTAGCCTCCTGCGAAACAGGGGGTTCTATAAGCAACTGAGCTACTTCTACCTCTGCAGGGATTATTGGCAGGCTATCCTTTTGGATATCATTGTAAAACTGCTTCACCTCCTGCGGACTGATTTTAACAGCGGATGTAATCTTGCTTTCCATCTCCTGCGCAAGAAGTTGCTCTTTCATTTTGGGGCGAATATCTTCCCTGTATTCAGATAGGGTTTTACCTAAATACCGCTCCAAATCCGCCTGACTGCCCACCTGTCTTTGAAAATAACGCAAACGGTTGTCAATTTCGGCATCAATACGCTCCTCTGACAAGGGCAATGAATCAATCTCAGCCTGATTCAGCATCAATTTACGAAGAATAAGTTTGCGCAGAACCATACAGGAAAGCTGCTGACTATCCTGAAAATTACCTGAGCGAGCTAGTTGCCCCATCTCGGTTTCATAATCACTGCGCAGCACTACTTTATCACCCACCACGGCCATTACACCATCCACATGCAAGGGCTGAGATTTAAGTCCTGCGGCGGTGAGCGCAAAAAGCACCGAAAAAAAACGCAGCATATTATGAAGGGTGATATTTCGCATTCTTCTTATTTACCAGCACTTTTCTCTTCCAGCATGCGCTTGCTGAAAGCTTCAAATACGGGCTGAATTACACTGTATGGATAGGCTTTTAACAAGTCCTTCAACCACTGATCTTCCAGAAATGTCTGGTAGTCATTGGCAGCAAGACCGCGGCATTCTTCCAGTTTTTTGGGGCCTGCGGGTAAAAATTGGTTAACTTTAACTACTACCCAGTTGGAGCCAATCTGTTTCAGATTATATATTTTTCCGGATTTTTCACGGTATTCAGGATTGCCAAATAAGTTAGCCAGAATCCGACCATCTGGGAACAGGAAAGTATCGGTACTTTCGTATTTGCCCATACGGTAATCCATGCTCACGGTGTTGGACCGTGTATATTTTCTGCGGATGCTGTCGGGTTGTATTCCTTTCTTCACCATTTTGGCCACAGCACCGGCCATTTTTTTGTCTGCACACAGGTATACTTCGCAATCAAAACGGTCGTTCCACTTATATTTTGTCCTATTTTCTTCATGAAATGCTTTCAGTCCGGTGGTATCTTCATTGGCTTTGTCCCACACCTTTTGCTGCATGCGTGCAAACATGAGAATACCTTCTTTAAACTCCTGATACAGGTGCTTAAACTCGGGAGATTTTTCTTCCAGGTGCTGATCCTGATAAATAACACATTTGCTTTTCACCCATTCCTTGAAGATTGAATTTACGAACTCCATGTTCGTGCCAGATACAGGTTGCATAGAAACCTCCAGGTGGCTGGCAAACTGACCGATGGTATATTTTTGGCCCCCCAATTCAAATAGAGACAAATTACGCAGTGGGGTTTTGGTGCTGTTGGGTTTAACATAAACACGACCTTTCTTTCCCTGGTTGGAAGCCGCAAACTCAGGTAAACTCTCGGCTTTAAATGTTCCTTTTACAAAATTGCTGTCGAGCAAGGCTATAAGTGCATTCATGTTTTCGGGCTGTTCTTTATAGCCATTCTCCTTTTTTACCTTTTCAACCAGCGCATCCACACTTTTCTGTGCCCTCTGGTTGTTTTGCACCTGATTTTTAAGGGTGGTTTTCATCATATCAAAGGTTCCAACGGGTCTAACTTCTATTTTCTGGATGATATGCCAGCCCAGAGAGGTTCGGAAAGGTTCGGAGTAATCGCCGATATTTTGGAGTTTAAAACCACGATCCACCAGCGACTGACGGTCGGGGTCACCAATAAACATGGTTACATTGATAAAATCCATTTCACCACCGGCACCATTACTGCGGCTATTAAAATCCTCGCTGAAATTGCGCGCCATATCGGCCACAGTCGATTCACCGGTTTTGATTTTCTGATAGATATCTTCAATCTTTCTTTTCTGGTTTTCTTCTGTTCCCTCCGGCGTCATACCCACACGAAGTAATATATGCCTGAGTTTAATATCGCCACGATTGGGACGTTTGTTGGTTGCTTTAAGAATATGATAACCAAAATCGGTTCTAAAAATGCCGGATATACTGCCCACAGGCGTGTTGTAAGCCATGCTCTCAAATGGATAAACTACTTGTAAAGCGGTCATGTAGCCCAGATTTCCACCATTATCGCGGGTTCCGGGATCGTCGGAGTTTTTGGCCTCTGCAGCAAACAATGAGGGGTCTGCTACAATACGGTCGTAAATTCCTTTTATTTTTTGCCATGCAACCAAGGTATCAGAAGGTTTGGCTTTGTTGTTGACAGCAATCAGGATATGAGAAACTTCAACCTCCTGAGACAGTCTTTCGTATGCCTCACGAATCAACCCATCGGTTACTTCACGGTCGTAAAGGTAACTGCGTGCCAACTGCTCACGAAACATATCCACTTCCTGCAGATAGCTCTTGGCGGTATCCATTCCCGCATCATGGGCATCCTGGATTTTGAGTTTAAATTTGATGTAGAGATCCAGATCCTCACGGATTTTCTCAGGCGTCATTTCCTGATTCACGATGTTCAGGTTTTTCTTGAAATAGCGTTCAAATTCATCTACGGTAACTTTTTTGTCGCCGGCATAATTAAATAAAACCGCATTGGCCGGCTGTGCCAAGGCCTGAAGGGCAAGTGTTACAACAGAAATTAAGGTGAGAAATCGTTTCATTGTATATGCATTTTTTACCACGAACTGCAAAAATACAAAGATTGGGCCACAATACCGCCCCGTGTTCAGGCGGTATGTCGACTATTAGCTAAATGTGGCAGAACTTTTACCCTGAGGCAGCCCGGCATCTGCTAAAACTGCTCCCGAAGCAGCACTAATAGGTGCCAATATCCAATCCAGTAATGGGAACCACGACACAATGTTGTATGCAACCCCAAAACCAAGCAGCGTTGGCATATTGGCACGCATATACCTGACACTTCGGGCCACACCCATCTTTTTGCGCTCTGCTACATAATCAAAGAAGTTAAATGCCATGAAATAGCTGTTTACAAGAAACAAAGCCAGAAAAACAAGTGGCGACAACAACGGCAAAAAGAAACTTATTACTCCACCCGATATCATAAGTAGGGTTTCCAGCAGCATGTTTCTTACTGCAATACCGGCGCCCCGCAAAGCATCCTTTAATATTTGCAAAAAGATGAACGGATATGAACTGCCTATCACCAAAGCTTCGGTTCGCTCTGAGATGTAGGCGAACAAAGGAGATAAAAGAATGATTACGATATATTTCATATACCGACTCATCACATACCACAACATAATTTTTACGACAATAACCACACCCAACTGTAGCCCTGTTTTAATTATTTCTTCCAATCCCCCTACTTTTTGGGTAGGAGATAAATCAAGACCCGTTTGTGATTCAATCCACTTGTAAAAATATGGTAACAGCCAATCGCTTATCTGCAAAGAGAGTCCCACAACCAGAAATAACCAAAGTATCAGAGGCACCAAATACCAGGCCCCAAACCGTGTAATGGAGAATGCCATTCCCCGGAAGAAAGCGGTAAAACCTGCGAAAAATGAACCCATCAGGCCAAAATTAATATAAACGACCTGTATTCCCCAAACGCAATGCAATAAAAATGGTTCTCGGAGAAGCCGGACCATATATGTAATTGCTGTCTCTGTTTTTTCCGATGTCAAAATCCTGCTGATAGGCGTTCAACAGGTTTCTTACGCCCAGCGAAAGGGTCCAATCGATACCATTTTTCAATGGTTTCAACTTAAAGTTAAGCGTGGTATTGATCTCCAGAAAGGGGCGTGAAACCACGATGCTGTCTCTGCTAAAATTCTCAGCACCACCAAAATGAGGTACGTACATAGATCCTGTATAAACCGCATCGAGAGAAACATTGATTTTATCGGTCAGTTCGGCCCAACCGTATACATACCCAAATGCATTCGGAGTGCGGGCAAACGCCCTGAGCGGATTTTGGCCGGAAATCAGCATTGCCGCAGTATCGTAGAGGCTTTGCTGTATCGTAAACGCAGACTGAATCTGTATTTTCTTTTGGTAATTGAATCTATATTCCGCCGAAACTCCCTGAACACGTGCTCCCTGTCCGTTGCGTTTTTCAAAAATTTCGCCAAAAGGATCATTCCCTGCATTTTCGAGCACAAAAGGATTGCGCAACCGGTTGTAAAACGCATCCAGGGTAAAACCCTGAATATGGTTTACCGTGGCTTTGTCGTGGTTCCACGACAGGTTGAAACTTCGCGATTGTTCTTCCCTCAGCAGTGGCGATAGCTGTACCCTGGAAACTCCGCCACCGGCAAAAGCAATATGCAGGTCATTGTCATGGGCCTGCGGCGCCCTGAAACCGGTGCCGTAACCCAATCTTATCTGAGAATTTTTACCCGATTTGTATAAAACACCCAAACGTGGACTCCACACCGGATTGTCTATCCAGTTGTGCTTATCCGCCCTGATACCGGACAAAATACTGAGCAGCGCATGTGGCTTCCAAACATGTTGCACAAAGGCGCTCGGATTTACAATATGCTGCTTTATACGGTAGCTGTAGGCCGGAATTTCATCCCTGATAAATTCATCTATCCATTCCAGCCCCAATGTTAGCGTATGCTTTATAAGACCGTTTCCCTGAAACCGGCGGTTGAATTGAACACCGCCCTGTAAAAAACCAATCTTGGCTTCTCCATTGGGGGGATTGGCAATGTAATTTTGAATATCTGCCAAAGAATCCGGGAATACACCGGTGAAATGGCTGCGTGAAGTTTGCTGAAATGCCGCGTAGATCGTTGCATCCGAAAATCCGTTAATGGAACGCAAACGGTAATCCGCATTACCCAGTGAAATTCGGTGTTCGCGTGACTCGGCCTGCAAGGCCTCAGTGATAGGCTTCCCGGTTATTTCACCCCCGTATCGTTTTTCGCCAATGCGATTCAATGATACTGCTAACTTTTGTCTGGGATTGGGGTCATAAGATATGTTTAGGCTCGCATTTAGGTTTTCCAGACTGGGCAACTCTGTGTAGCCGTCTTGATTGGCATCAAACGCCTGTCTGTTTCTGGATCCTAACGTAAAGTAACCGCCCAATTTTTTGTTTTCTGATACCCAGCCACTGCTCATGGTATTAATAAGATCCATTGCACTTGAACCTATATTCTGCAACCGGGTTGATACTTCCCATTCATTCTGAGTTGGTTTTCGGGTAAACACATTTACCGTTCCTGAGATGGCACTCATGCCGTACAACGAGGAACCACCGCCCCTCACTACTTCAATTTTCTCAATCATGGCAGCAGGAAGCTGCTCAAGCCCATACATGCCGGTTAAAGAGCCAAATAAAGGTCTGCCATTTATTAGAATCTGAGAATAGCCTCCGGGCAGTCCGTTGATGCGAAGCTGGCTGTAGTTGCAGGTTTGGCAGTTGGTCTCCACCCTCAGACCAGTCTGAAACTTCAAACCGTCATACAAATTGCATGCCTGCAATCGAGAAAGGGTTTGACCGCTGACCACCGTTACCGCCACAGGGCTTTCAGATTTACGGGTTTCGATACGTGTTCCGGTAAGCACTACTTCAGACAAATCCATTACAGAATCGGTCTGGGCTATACCTCTGCCGGCTGACAACAGCCAAAATCCAATGCTTAAAATGAATTTAGCCGATGTCTGCATGTTATTATAATCAGTTTATGGATTCATTGATGGCATTCCACAGCACATCGCGCAGTTCTACCAACCCCTGCTCAGCCACTGATGAGAAAAACAAAGGTTGCACATCTGAAAATTCCCGGCTGATAGCCGCTTTCAACTCATCATCCAGCATGTCGCTTTTGCTGATGGCCACAATGTGGCGTTTGTGCAGCATTTCCGGATTGAACTCACTCAACTCATGAAGCAGGGTTTCGTATTCTTTTTTATGGTCGGGGCTGTCAGTGGGAATTAGAAACAGCAACACAGCATTTCTCTCTATGTGCTTTAAAAACCTGTGCCCAAGTCCTTTTCCTTCGTGAGCACCTTCAATAATGCCGGGAATATCGGCAATGACGAAACTGCGAAAATCGCGGTATTTTACCACGCCCAGGTTGGGAACCAATGTGGTGAAAGGATAATCGGCAATTTCAGGTTTGGCGGCCGTCATTACACTCAGCAGGGTGCTTTTGCCGGCATTGGGAAAACCTACAAGCCCTACATCTGCCAACACCTTCAGTTCCAGAATCATCCACTTTTCAATGGCCGGCTCACCGGGTTGTGCATACATGGGTGTTTGATTGGTACTGCTGGTGAAATGACTGTTTCCTAGCCCACCACGTCCTCCCGGAACCAGCACTTTTTTTTCACCATCCTCGGTTATTTCAAACAAGAATTCACCAGTTTCTGCATCACGGGCCACTGTTCCCAGAGGGACTTCCAAAATCTCCGATTTTCCGCTTGCCCCGGTTTTATTATTTTCACCTCCGGGCACGCCATCTGCGGCCATGATATGCTTTCTGTATTTCAGATGGAGCAGTGTCCAAAGTTGTTTGTTGCCTAACAATATAATATCTCCACCCTTACCACCATCACCGCCATCAGGACCGCCTTTGGGATTTCCCTTGGCACGGTGAAAGTGGTGACTTCCGGCGCCGCCTTTGCCGCTTTTACAGCAAATCTTCACATAATCTATAAAATTGGTTTCAGCCATGCCTGATGCAAAGGTACGAAAAGTGGCAGCAGGTTTTGCCCAAACGGCGGGGAATACGGGCTTAATCGTTAATTTCGCGCAGTAAATCATGGCACAGTACCCATTCAGCGAAATTGAAAAAAAGTGGCAGACAAGGTGGGCTGAATCAGCCCTCTACAAGGTTACAGAAGACCCTCAGAAGCCAAAATACTACGTGCTGGATATGTTTCCATACCCCAGTGGTGCAGGATTGCACGTAGGGCATCCCCTGGGTTATATAGCCAGCGATATTATGAGCCGTTACAAGCGACTGAAAGGATTTAACGTGCTGCATCCCATGGGTTACGATGCCTTTGGTTTGCCTGCAGAGCAATATGCCATTCAAACCGGACAGCACCCGGCTAAAACCACGGCTGCCAATATTGAAACCTTCCGCCGTCAGCTGGACCTGATGGGATTCAGCTACGACTGGAGCCGGGAGGTGAGAACCTGCGAACCTGAATATTACCGCTGGACACAATGGATTTTTGGTCAGTTCTTTAATCACTGGTACGATAAACAAACCGATAAAGCCCGTTCAATAGCCGAACTGGACCATCATTTCAGTCTTCACGGAACCTCCGGAATTCATGCAGCTTGCACAGAATCTATGCAATTCACGACCGCAGAGTGGAACGTGCTGAGCCCAAAAATGAAATCGGATGTACTGAACAACTACCGCCTGGCCTTCATCGATTTTACCACCGTAAACTGGTGCCAGGAGCTGGGTTGTGTGCTCGCCAATGAGGAAGTAGTTAATCATCCTGAAAAAGGACCTGTGAGTGAACGCGGCGGATATCCGGTGGTTCGCAAAAAAATGAAGCAGTGGTCGCTGCGCATCACAGCCTACGCCGATCGACTGCTCAAAGGGCTTTATTCGCTGGACTGGAGCGACAGTATCAAAGAGATTCAGCGCAACTGGATTGGAAGAAGCGAAGGAGCGGAGATACAGTTTACAGTTGATGGTTTACAGTCTATAGTTGGCCAACAGCATGCAATAGAGGTGTTCACTACCCGGCCGGATACGCTTTTTGGGGCAACCTTTCTGGTGCTCGCTCCCGAGTATGAGGGTTTGTATAATCTATGCACCGTCGAGCAGCGGGAGGCCGTTAAATCGTATTCTGAAGCTGCCAAAAACCGCAGCGAGATTGACCGCATGGCCGATACCCGCAAAACTGGCATTTTCACCGGTGCCTATGCCAATCATCCCTTTACGGGTAAACCCATTCCCGTATGGGTTAGTGACTACGTTCTGGCCGGATATGGCACCGGTGCCATCATGGCTGTTCCTGCCCATGACGAAAGGGATTTTGAGTTTGCCAAAGCATTCAACTTGCCTGTTACACCAGTGATAAAACCGTCAGATGAAAACCTGCCAGAGCCATTAACCGAGGCATTTTCAGCCAAAGAGGGAGTGTGTTTCAACAGCGATTTTTTGAATGGTTTAAGCGTAAAGGAAGCGATTCAAAAAGCCATTGAAAAAGTTGAAAATGAAGGACTTGGTAAACGCAAAGTTAACTATAAACTGCGCGAAGCAGGCTTTGGAAGGCAGCGCTACTGGGGCGAACCCTTTCCCATTGTTTTTGATAATGAGCAAGTTCCCCATCTAATAAATGAACTACCCGTAGAACTTCCAAAAGTAGAAAGCTACAAACCCACCGGAACCGGTGAAAGCCCGCTGGCAGGGGTGAAGGAATGGGTGGAAACCCATCAAGGTCGTCGCGAAACCGACACTATGCCCGGATGGGCCGGCAGCAGCTGGTATTTCCTCCGATACATGGATCCTGGCAACAAGGAAACTTTTGCGGGTCAAACTGCCCTTGATTACTGGAAACAGGTAGATTTATATGTAGGTGGCAGCGAACATGCTACAGGTCATCTGCTCTATAGCCGTTTCTGGACCAAATTTCTATTTGACCTCGGTTACCTGTCCGTAGACGAACCATTCAATAAACTCGTCAATCAGGGTATGATTATGGGTGAAGACGGGCAGAAAATGAGCAAGCGCTGGGGCAATGTTGTAAACCCGGATGATGTTTGCGCCCAATATGGTGCCGACACCCTGCGCATGTATGAGATGTTCCTGGGGCCGCTTACCGATAGCAAACCATGGAACACCAACGGCATTGAAGGGGTTAGCCGATTCCTTAGTAAATTCTGGCGTTTGTTTGAACAGGAGGAAGTATTTTCCCTTTCGAATGAAATACCTTCGAAAGATGAACTGAAGATTCTGCACAAAACCATAAAGAAAATAACGGGCGATATTGAACAAATGAGCTTCAATACAGCTGTGAGTGCCTTTATGGTCGCTACAAACGAACTGGGAGCTTTACAATGCAAAAAGAGGGCGGTTTTAGAGCCGTTAATCATCCTTATTGCACCATTTGCGCCTCATATAGCTGAAGAGCTTTGGCAAAAGTGCGGCCACAACGAAAGCATTCACCTGGATAAATGGCCAGCTTGGGATGAACAATATCTGGTTGAAACACATTTTGAATACCCCATATCCATCAATGGTAAAACAAGAACCACCATTGCTTTTGATCTAAATGCTGATGCAGGTGAAATAGAAGCTACAGTTCTTGCTGATGAAACCGTTCAGCGCTGGATGGATGGCAAACCGCTTAAGAAATTCATACTGGTCAAAGGCCGCATCATCAACGTGGTTGTATAATTTAAAACCTGAATAAAAAAGAAAAGGGGGCTTCATGGAAGCCCCCTTTTTCGTATGATTTGACCCTGATTATTTCAGGATTTTAACCATTTTCTCGGTGTGCATGGTCTGTCCATCACCTTTCACAACCACGGTGTAAGTTCCTTCAGACAGGTTGCCTGTATTCACTTTCAGGGTATTGTTGCCTGAGAGTTTACCTGCATTCTGCTGGGCCACCAGACGACCGGCCTGATCATAAACACTCAGTGTTACCTGTGTGGTTTTTGGTATGTTCATGTTCACGGCAAACTCAGCGTTGAATGGGTTTGGCTGTATGGTTACACTACCAGAATACTGCGTGCCTTTAACCTTAACCGGATAAAGCGTCAAACCGATGCCAAACTGACCCATTATGTTGATGCCATTACGCTGTACATAGCCGGATGAAACGGTTCCTGCAATGTAGGTTGAGTTGGTTGCAGGTTTCACCCAGTCAGTAGCCAGTGTGCTGGAAGCAGGTCTGTTGAGTATAGAGAAGCTGTTATCTACCAATCCGGTTGTAAATGTGGCCTGGTTGTGGAACCACAATTTTAGGTCAAAATTACCGGAAGTAATTCCACCATTGGGTTCAAGGTACCAAACACCACCGTTACTTACACTGCCGTAAGGGTTTGAAGTGGCTGTTTCAACTACATTAAGGCCCACATCGTTACCTGGCTTGGGTCTGAAATGAGCGAGTACTGAAGATACACCGGCCACATTGTGGTTGATAAACTCGGCGTTGTTGCCTTCTGCAATGCTACCTACAGGGAAGTGATATGTGCTATCTACAGCCTTGATGCTGCGTCGCAGGTTACCTGCAATCCAACCGCTGCGGAAGTTATTGTTTCCACCGATAGTAATTACCGCATTGGCATTGTCATTGGTCACATTCACTTCGTAAGATCCCGTAATCACAGAACCATTACCCAGCACAAGTGTACCGTTAACAGTTACATTGCCATTGAGGGTAACCTCACCAGGCAGGTTTATTTCCAGATCACGGGTTGTGAAACCATCAGCGGTTACAGCGCCACCCGAACGGAAGGCAACCACACCGGCTGATGTAAAGGTTCCGGACTTGGTAAATGATCCGTTAAGGCTCAGGTTACCTGAAGAGGTAATGCTAAGATCTGCACCGCCATTAATAGTCAGGTTACGTGCTGCAGCAGTTGCAGTAATCACAGGCTGATTGGGTGTACCTGATGGTATTACCACATCCGTAGTAGCCGTTGGAATTCCGCCACACCAGTTGTCACTTTCATGCCAGCTGCTGTTTTTCACACCCACCCATGTTCCGACAGGTGAATTCAGGATATTGATTGTCTTGGTTACAGAAGCACTGTTGAAGCAACGGTTTTCTGTTCTCAGTTCAATATCGCTGGTTGTGCTAAGGGTTACGGTTATTGAGTCACCGGTACCAATGGCCGTGAGTACGCCACCGTTGTTTATATACCACTTGCGGGATTCACCGTTGAGCAATGCAGGTCCGTTGGCATACAGTTTAACCGGAGTACCTGAGCATGCTTGGTTGTAATTGGCTGTAATAGCTACAGGAGCCGCCGGGGTGTGAATTACATCCACACGTACAGATGCACATCCTGTGATTCCGCATGGACCTTCTGACCTCACAAAGTAAGTAGTGGTGTCGGTAGGAGATACAGATATGCTGGCTCCGGTTCCTACAGGAGTACCTCCGCAAGAGCCGCTATACCATGTCCAGCTTGCATCAGTACCCTGAACACCGCCACTTACAGAAAGTGTAGTGCTCTGGCCTTTGCAAATATTGGTGGTGCCGACAATGGCAGATGGAGCTGCCGGTGCTTGGCGCACGGTCATAGTAAATGATGCGCAGGCAGTTTGATTGCATCCACCAATACCCTTTATATAGAACACATGAGTTCCAACACCAAGTGCCAATGGCGTGAGAACAATACTATCGCCTGAACCCATACCAACCTGACCTGGACTACCTGAGCAAGCTACACGACTCCATGTCCATGAACCTCCAGGACTCAATGAGCCTCCGACACGTTTAAGTGTGAAGGGTGTATTGCCCGGACATACAGACAGCGGTCCTGAAATTGCGGTGGCAGGTTTGCTGCTATCAATAACGGTGAAGGTAATCGCAGCACATGGTGTAGTGTTGCAAGGTCCTTCAGCCCTTACATAGTAGGTATAAGAACCTGGGGCTGTTGGGGTAACGGTCAGACTTGGGCCTGTAGCTAATACAGTGCCTCCGCAGGTAGAGAACCATTTCCAGTTGGCCCTGTAACCCAAACGACCTCCATTGACTGTAAGGGTGCGTTTGTTGCCCAAACAGGTTGTAGAGAATTCATTGCTGTTAGACGGACGCACGCTGCTGTCAACAACAACAACTTTCTTAATTACGCAGGCAGTAGTATTACATATACCATCAGCTTTCAGATAGAAGTAGTGTTCGCCACTGCCCATCTTAACTGATATATTATTGCCATTTCCAACCCATGGAACCCCACTGCCACCACAAGCATTGCGATACCAGTTCCAGGTTGCGCCTGTACCTGTGATACCACCATTTCTGAAAAGATTAATGGCAACGCCTTCACATACAGTATCAGGACCATTGATGGACAGCGCTTTACCGGAGGTGTCGCGCATGGTAACGGTGAAGCTTCGGCAAATGGTATTATTACAGATTCCCTCGGCTCTTACAAAATAGGTGTATGTACCGGCAGTTGCAGGACTTACAGTAAGTGTGGTTACACCTGTTGCTACCGCAGTACCTCCACATGAACCTAAATACCATTTCCAGGTTGCACCTGTGCCCAGGTAACCACCAGTCATTGCCAACGTAGTTTGCTGACCCTGACAAAGTGTTGATGTACCGGTTATGGCCGAAGGAGCCACTGATGTATCGCGCACCGTAAAGGTAAAGCTTCTGCAAATGGTTGTATTACAAGTACCTTCTGCACGCACAAAGTATGTGTAAGTGCCAGCTACAGTCGGATTCAGAACAAAGGTAGGTCCTGTATTGGCAACAGTTGTGAAACCACAGCTGCCCAGGTACCATTTCCAGCTGCCGCCGGTTCCAAGTGAACCGCCATTTACAGACAAGGTTGTGGTTTGACCAACGCACAGGGTTGACAAAGTACCGCTAACACTGGTTGCAGGTACCGAAGTATCCCTAACTGTCAACTGGAATGATTGACAGATGGTATTGTTACACAATCCTTCAGCACGTGCAAAGTATGTGTATGTGCCTGGCGAAGGGGTTACTGTTATGGTAACACCGGTTCCTACCGCTGTTCCACCGCAGGTGCCTTCATACCATTTCCAGCTGGCGCCTGTACCCAAACTACCACCGATTAGTGTAAGCACTGAGCTTTGACCGCGGCAAATGGTTGATGTACCTATAATTGATGTGGCAGGTGTTGATGTATCCCGTACTGTGATGCTGATGCTTCTGCAGATGGTTGTATTACAAGTACCTTCGGCACGAACATAATAGGTGTAAGAACCTGGAGCCAAATTGGTAAGTGTAAGGCTGCTGCCGGTTCCTGAGAAGGATCCCAGGCAACTTCCCTGATACCATTTCCACGATGCTCCATGACCCAATGAACCACCTACAACACTTAGGATAGTGCTCTGGCCTTTGCAGAGGGTTGTTGTTCCGCTAACGCTAGTTGCAGGTACTGAAGTATCTCTAACTGTCAAACTAACACTTAAGCAGGCTGAGTTTCCGCAGTTGCCTTCAGCACGAACGTAATAAGTATAAGTTCCTGCAATCGTTGGGGTTACAGTCAGTGTAGTTCCTGTACCCGCACTGCCAACACCACAACTGCTGTTGTACCACTTCCACGAAGCGCCTGTTCCCAGTGTGCCACCAATAAGGGTGAAGGTGTTGCTTTGTCCACGGCAAATGGTAGTATTACCACTGATGAACAAGCCCGGTACCGAAGTATCCTGAACGGTTACATTTACGCTGCGGCAAATGGTATTGTTGCATGAACTTTCTGCGCGCACAAAATAGGTTGTATTGGATGAAGGGCTTACAGAAATACTGCTGCCCGTTCCGATGGGTGTTCCACCGCATGAGCCACTGTACCATTTCCAGCTGGCTGCGTTTCCAAGATAGCCTCCATTTACACTTAAGGTAGTAGATGAGCCTTTACAAACAGTCGAGGTGCCGGTTATTGAAGTGGCCGGTTTAGAAGTATCACGTACTGTAACTATAACACTCTTGCAAGGTGAGTTTTTACATGTACCTTCTGCACGAACAAAGTAGGTTGTGGTTGTAGCAGGCGAAACCGCAAGGCTACTGCCTGTTCCAACGGATGTACCACCACATGAACCGCTGTACCATTTCCAAGAAGCTCCCGATGCAAGGCTGCCACCATTGGTGATCAGGGTAGTTGAGGTTCCCTGGCAGATGGTTGTAGTTCCTGAAATGCTTACAACGGGTTGTGAAGTATCCCTCACAGTAAGTACCACTGTTTTACAGATAGTATTACCACAAGTAGCTTCAGCACGCACATAATAAGTGGTTGCACCTAGTGTTCCCGGACTAACAGAAATGCTGGATCCGGTTCCGGCAGAAGCTACCCCACAGGCAGTAGTATACCACTTCCAGGAACCATTTGAGCCTGTCTGACCGCCACTCACAGATAATGTGGACGTTTCCCCAACACAAATGGTAGCAGGTGAAGCTGTTACTGATGAAGGTGCTATACCTGTATCATTAATGGTAATTGTTTTAGAAATACATACTGTGCTATTACAGCCACCCGTTGCTTTCAGGTAAATAGTATGTGTTCCCGTTCCAAGCGAAGCTGTGGTTAATGACAGTGAATCACCGGAGCCAAGTCCTACCTGTCCTGAGCTGCCAAGACAGGCAACACGGGTCCACGTCCAGGTAGCTCCCTGGCTAAGATTTCCGCCTACAGGTTTAAATACCATAGGTGTGCTGCGCTGACAAATTGCTGTTGGTCCTGAGATGCTGGTTGCGGTCTTGCTTGAATCCTGAACTTTGAATTTATGAACTGCACATACTGTTGTATTGCAATATCCTTCTGCCCTTCTGTAGAATGTGTATACGCCGGGAGAAGCCGGGGTAACTGTTAATGTATTGCCTGAACCCATTAAGGTTCCACCACAGGAGCCACTGTACCATTTCCAAGCTGTTGCACCAAATCCCAAAGTACCGGTACTTGCATTCATTGTTACAGGTTTTGCCAAACAGAACAATCCGGCCATACTATCATTATTGGGTCTTACACTGGTATCTCGGATATAAACATTTTTTATAGCACATTTAGGCTGATTACATAAACCACCGGTTGCAGTCAGATAAATGTAATTCCAGCCATTGCTTAACTGAATTGAAATAGAATCACCTGAACCCAGCCAAGGAATTCCAGTTGTTGCACAACCATCTCTGTACCAATTCCATGTTGATCCTGGACTTAATTTGCCACCAACACGTTTGAGTTTAACTTTAACACCTTGACAGCCTGAATCAATGGAGGATATAGAAGTTGCAGGTATTGCTGTATCACGAACAGTTATGGTTACAGATTTACAAAGGGTTGTATTACAAGTTCCCTCTGCCCTGCCGTAAACGGTAACCGTGCCGGCTACAGGAGGGCCCCATGTTAATGGAGACCCCGTTCCGATGGAGGTACCGCCACAAGAACCACTGTACCATTTCCAGCTGGCAGCATGACCCAAACTTCCGCCATTGGCTGTCAAGGTTATGGTTTGTCCCAGGCAGATGGTTGATACACTGGTCGAAACTGTTGAGGCCGGGATGCTCGTATCTCTTACAGTTAAGGTAAAGGATTTACATACCGTATTATTACAAGTACCTTCAGCACGCAGATAATAAGTATATGTACCTGCTGATGCCGGTGAGGCCACGTAGCTGGTACCAGTTGCAATAGAAGATCCTCCACAGCTGCCCAAATACCATTTCCAGCTAGCACCTGCACCCAGTTTACCGCCGCTGAAAGTGAGCGTGCTGCTCTGGCCCAGGCAAATCGTGGAGGTGCCACTTAAGCTTGTAGCAGGTACTGAGGTATCACTGATGGTTAATGTTGTGCTCACACAATTAGTAGCATTGCATCCATTGGTTCCTTTGACAAAAATTGTATGCGTTCCAACGCCGAGGGCTGCAGTAGTCAATACGAGTGAATCACCCGATCCAAGACCGACCTGTCCTGCCCCTCCGGTACAAGCCACTCGGCTCCATGTCCATGAACCCGGCGAGCTAATATTTCCTCCCACGGGTTTATAAATCAATGAGGCTGATCGCTCACATACAGCTGTTGGGCCGCTAATGGAAGTAGCGGGTTTGCTGGTATCCTGAACCCTAAACTTATACACTGCACAAACCGTGGTATTACAGGTGCCTTCAGCTCTTCTGTAATAGGTGTAGACTCCAGGAGATGTTGGTGTGACAGTTAATGTATTGCCCGTTCCTACAAGGGTTCCACCGCATGATCCGCTGTACCATTTCCATGCTGTTGCACCAAATCCCAAAGTACCGGTATTTGCATACATTGTTACTGGTTTAGCGATGCAAAGCAAACCAGTCAAGCTGTCATTGCTGGGCCTAACGCTGGAATCGCGTATAAATATGTTTTTGGTTATGCAAACAGTATTGTTGCATTGTCCTTCGGCTCTTAGGTAAATTGTGTTGAGGCCAAGGTTACAAAAAACATTGATTGAATCACCGTTACCCAACGCAGGGGTACCTGAGCCGCCGCACGCATTCCGATACCAACTCCATTGTGCACTTGTGCCCAATGTTCCACCGGATCTCTTGAACTTCACTTTAACCCCCAAACAACCACTATCTGCCGAAACAATAGAAGTTGCAGGCAGGCTGGAATCTCCGACAATTACCGTATATGAAGCACAAACGGTATTCCCACAACCATCCTCCGCACGAACATAGTAGTATGTGGTTGATGTTGGTGAAACCGATATGGAAGAGCCTGTGCCGATGGATGTACCGGCACCACAACCACCTGAGTACCATTTGAAGCTGCCACCGCCGGGAAGGCTGCCGCCCACCTGGGTTAAGGTTGTTGAATTGCCTGATTTTAAGCAACCGGCAACTGAAGAAGTAACGCCGGTAGGTGCTGTTGCACACTGGGCATTGAGTTCAATTGCACCAAGGCTGATAATGATTCCTAAGGCAAATCTCTTGATAGAGCTGTAAGCGTTTTTCATCTAATGAAAGTCAATTTGGTTGTAAAAATGGCCCAAATTTTCTTAATAACCAAATTTTATGTGTGAAATGTTGTGGATAAATAGGTTAACCCCATGATTCGAAGCATGATATTTGTGCAGTATTGCAACTAAAATTCAAGATTTAAACTAATTTTTAAATCCATTAATCATTTGATAAAAAATTATTTTTAAAAATTAATATAAAAATAAAATCCGCTCCGGGCGGTTTTATAGGGTTATTTTTGAAATTAAATGTTATAATATATTGGCCATAAAAAGCATGTATTCTGAACGCAATTTGTTAAATATTTTTTGAAAAGTTTGTATGCCGTCTTTCAGTCGAAAATTTTCTTCTAACTTTATGTGCTCCACCGCAACGCTGTCTTCTTTCACATTTTCAGCAATGCGCAATTCATCTTCGTGAATATCATTCCGCAAAGCATCCAAAATCTCTTTTTGGCGAATAAACGGATTCTGAAAATGCTCTACCTGCAACAGTATGTCCTTTCTAGTGTTGGCTTTGGCAATTTCCTGCAGGCGGTTTTCAAATGATAAAATCTCATCGCGGGTTAAATCCATTACCGAATTCCATTCGGAATGCAAATGGTGGATTTCGTGTATATAAAGTGTATTGGTCATAGCTGAACAAAGCTATGCAGAACCATGGCCATTAAAAGTGACGAAAGTCTTGTAATGCTTATACTGCAAAGCTTTCACCGCAACCACAGGTGCGGGAAGCATTGGGATTGATGAAGTTAAATCCCTTGCCGTTCAAACCATCGCTGAAATCCAACTCTGTACCGCAGAGGTACAGAAAGCTCTTCATGTCGCAAACCACCTTCAGGTTGTCATCGCCAAAAACCATATCACCGGCCTGCGATTCGTTGTCAAAATCAAGCTGATAGGTGAGCCCTGAACAGCCACCGCCCTTTACGCCCACTCGCACAAAATACTCAGGGGCACTGATACCGGCTTCCTGCATCAAAGTATGTACCTTGCTGCGGGCTTTGTCGGTGATGGTGATATCCGCGGTATCGGTGAGCATGGTGGTTTAGTGATGCGATTTTTCCTCTGCAATGGGCTCCAGGCCTTGCTTTACGCGGTAATCATTAATGGCAGCGCGGATAGCATCTTCAGCCAGCACTGAGCAGTGGATTTTAACGGGTGGCAAAGCAAGTTCTTCCACGATATCCATGTTATCTATGGTGAGTGCCTGGTCTACCGATTTGCCTTTCAACCACTCAGTAGCCAAAGAGGATGAAGCAATGGCAGAACCACAGCCAAACGTTTTGAAACGGGCATCTTCAATCACGCCGGTCTCCGGATTTACCTGAATCTGCAAACGCATTACATCACCACACTCGGGTGCGCCTACCAAACCTGTTCCTACATTGGCACTTGATTTGTCCAAGGTTCCCACGTTGCGGGGGTTGCTGTAGTGGTCTATTACTTTTTCACTGTATGCCATATCGTTTTGCTTATTGGGATTTCAATACAAAGTTATGTTCTATTTAGAATCTTTCCAAATTAATGTTCTGTCCACTGCACCGATTTCAGATCGATTCCCTCTTTGAACATTTCCCACAATGGGCTCATGTCACGAAGGCGGTTTACGGCGTCAGTCACGCATTTTATGGTAAAATCAATTTCCTCGTCGGTGGTGTAGCGGCTGAGGCCGAAGCGCAGGGAACTGTGTGCCAGTTCGTCATCCAGTCCCAGGCTTTTCAGCACGTAGCTAGGCTCCAGAGAAGCGGAAGTGCAGGCAGATCCTGATGAAACAGCGATATCCTTGATGGCCATCATGAGACCCTCGCCTTCCACATACTTGAAACTGATGTTGGTGGTATGTGGCAGGCGGTGCTCTTTGGAACCGTTGAGGTAAGACTCCTCCATGGTAAGCAATGCGTTTTCCAATCTGTCGCGCATTTTGATGATTCTCTCGGTATCGGATTGCATTTCCAGGCGTGCAAGCTCGGCGGCCTTTCCAAAACCTACAATGCCGGGCACATTGAGCGTGCCGCTGCGCATGCCGCGTTCATGTCCGCCACCGTCCATCTGGGCAGTAACCTTCACACGCGGATTTTTGCGACGTACATAGAGCGCTCCAATTCCTTTTGGTCCATACATTTTATGGGCGGTAAAGCTCATCAGGTCAATGTTATCGGCAATCACATCCACGGGGATTTTACCCACGGCCTGGGTGGCATCTGAGTGAAATAATACACCTTGCTTTTTACAGGCAGCTGCGATTTCGCGGATGGGTTGCAATACGCCAATTTCGTTGTTACCAAACATAATGGTCAACAGAATCGTATCGGGGCGGATGGCCTCCTCAACTTGTGCTACTGTCAGCAATCCGTTTTCGGCAGGGTGCAAATAGGTTATTTCGGCACCCTGCTTTTCAAGGTGCTTGCAGGTATCCAGAATGGCTTTGTGTTCGGTAACCGCGGTAATGATATGCTTGCCTTTTTCGGCATACATCTCAAAAACGCCTTTCAATGCCAGGTTATTGCTCTCTGTGGCGCCGCTGGTAAAAATGATTTCCTTTTCATTTGCACCAATCAGGGTGGCGATTTGCTCACGGGCATAATCCACGGCTTCCTCTGCTTTCCAACCAAACGGGTGGTTGCGGCTGGCGGCATTTCCAAAGTCTTCGGTAAAGAAAGGAATCATGGCGTCAAGGGCACGTGGATCCACTTTGGTGGTGGCATTGTTATCGAGATATACTGGCAGTTTCATGTGTTATTTAGACTGATTCTAATTTGCAAAAGTAACACCATTCGGACCAAATCTGTTTTACGGCATCATGAATTTTTTCGATGCAATAGGAATGCTTTACTTTGCTGTATGAAACAAGTGGAACACATTGGCATTGCGGTAAAGGATCTGGAAACCTCCATCGCATTGTATACAAAGCTATTGGGGGTAAAACCCTATAAAAAAGAAGAGGTTGCTTCTGAAGGGGTGATGACCGTTTTTTTTGATGCCGGCAATACCAAAATAGAACTGCTGGGGGCCACCCGTGAAGACAGTCCTATTGCAAAGTTTATTGAGAAGCGTGGTGAGGGCATCCATCACATCGCATTTGCGGTAGACAATATCAGGAATAAAATAGCTGAAAAAACAGCCCACGGTTTTGAATTAATTAATTCAGAACCTAAGAATGGAGCTGATAATAAATTAATTGCTTTTTTTCATCCTAAAAGTACGGGTAATGTGCTGGTTGAAATCTGTGAGGAGAAGGGGTGAATTGGTTTATTTATTTATTAGTTTATTAGTTTATTTGTATAATTGTTTATTGGGTGGTTTTTAGTGAAATAATGAAGGAATTATATGTAATTTAGTTTATTCGTATAATTGTGGTTTTTTTTAATGAAAGAATGAAGAAGCGAATTAATGAAATAATTATAAGTAATTTAGTTTATTGGTATAATTGTTTATTTGATAATTTTGTTACAGAATTAGGGATATCATTATTATAGGCGATATTTATAGTAGTTTATTGGGCTGTTTTTCATTATATTTAAAATAATGAAGAAGTGAAATAAATGGTATGAGTTTTTTCGTATATTTTACGAAATAATAATTGTTTTTTTTGTTAAAAAAATAGGTGCGTTTTAAAAATGATTTTTGTGGAATTAATTTGATGTTTATATGGTAACTTGGTATTCAAATAAAAATTATTCGAAAATACCTAGATAATTTTATTTTTTATCGGTTTTTTGTAAAAACTATTAAACAAATAAACGATTAAACTATAGCACTACTCTAATCATCAAATTAAGGCCCATGATAAACATTACAATAGCTACTGCTTTATCTACTTTTTTGAGCCATTTTTCTTTGATATATTTTTTGAGTAAAGAGGCGCCTGCGGCGATGCCCACTTCGGTGCTGAAAATGGCCAGTAAGGCGAAGGCACCAAAGATAATTTTCTGCTGTAAACCATAGGCTGATGCAGGGGGAAAAGTGTATAGTCCAAGCCACCAGGCCGCGTTGGCAGGGTTGAGAATATTAATAACAAACGGTTTTATAAAAAAATCACGGGCGGATTTCAATCCTTTTACTTCCTTGTTTTCTTCGCCAACCCGGCGTTTTTTTAGCCACATCCATAGCCCCATCATTAGTAGCAACAAGCCACCCAGCAAAGAAATCAATTGCTGGTATTTCTGCAAAAAATCACTAATGGCGGCCGTAAAACCAATGGCCAGTGACAGGAATATAATATCACCTGATATTACTCCGGAAGCGATGATAACCCCCTTTTTTGTGCCATGTTGGATACCGGCCTGAATGAGCATAAAAAAAACCACCCCCAGCAGGATGCTCATCATAAAGCCTGCCACCAGGCCATATAGGGCGGGTGCCAGCCAGGCCAAGGTTAATAGGGTTTCAGGTGTAAAATTAATTCGCTTTGCCGGTTACGGATCCAAAATTGCTTTCGGGTGAGGCGAATGATTTCATAGATATTTCGGATGCCGTTATCATAATCGATTACGAAATCTTTATCGTTGGTCATGGTGCCCCAAATTCCGTTTATTTTACCGATATCCAGCGTCTCAATCACCGCATAATTGCTGGTAAATTCCCATACCCTGTCTTTATAGGCATTCGTAACTTCCTGCTGGTTTTTTTCGGCGTAAGTCACCACCCATTTGCCTTCTATGCGTTCTTTGCGGCTCAAGGGAGAAAAATAGAGGCCGTCTTTGTATTTTCTACAGGCAGATAAAGTTAACAGAGAAAGGCAGAGGATGGCAAAAATTCGGTTCATGATGTGCAAAATTGCGTTATTTGTTTGAATTATGGTTAATATATGAAATTCCTTACGATATCAAAGGGGTCGTTCAGATCCAGTTTTACGCGGACAGTGGCATATTCATACCACTTGAAAGTGGGATTTACATTTCTGAAATCTGAAAAGGTCTTGCTGTAAAACAGCGGCAGGGTAGCCTCAAAATTGGAACTTTTACCCATTCTTGTTGAATAGCTCAAACCACCTGCGTAATGTATTTTTTCTGTTAGGTATGCTGAGAGCGGCACATAGGCTGCATCAAAAAAGATTTGAACCGGTAAAAATGGTAAAATATGACTGTTCATATTTACACCTGCCACCCATTTATCAGTATTCAGATTGGGAAACATCCGAATTCCATTTGCCCCATTCACCAACATCTGGCTCCAGTAGCCATTTCCGGTGCCAAAACGTGCACTGCGCGCCACTGCCATGTGACTGAAGGTTGGGTCGTTGGGCGTAAACTGTGGCGCACTGATGGGCAATACAAAATTACCAGTGCTGCCACTGTAATTGTGAATCATACCCGATGCATAACCTTTGACCCTTAAACCAATATCTTTTTTTGATTTATTGGGATAAGGCACATAGATTTCTGCCGTGGCATTTGCCATTAAAAATTTGCCGTATATCGGTCCGAAGGGTGTTCCAAATTGTGTTTTGGATCCAAACAGCCCATTACCACCGCCCATGATATCAAGCCTTGTATTAAACGGCATCAGTTTTTTGCCTGATTCTCTTATCCATGAAATCCTTGCCACATCGGTTTCCCAGGTAGTTACCGTCATAGAAACCAGTGTATCAAGTCTGACACGGGTCAGTTCTGTTTCCAGCCTGTTTAACACCCAGGATTTTGAAACCCTAAAATACTGGTTAACTTTAAATGCCCAGCGGTTATATATGGTGGGATTCCGGTAGGCATACATGGGCAAGAAGCTGAAACGGCGAAAGTTTAATCCAATCTCGGTGAGTGCAAATGGCCCGCTATGGTGAAAAATATTTCTGCGTAAACCCGCAAAACCCACCACTTCTTTGGACCTTAAGCCATAAAGCGGCGCAACCCAGTATTCCCAGTTGCGGCGGGGAAATGTTAGGCTTGAAAAGACTAGTCCGGGGGTGTAGCCATCGTGTTTGTTCCACATAAAGAACATGGGAAACACCCAGTGCCTGTTTTGTCCGCGTGTGTACAAACCGGGAAATCCGAATTTGCCTTTACCCCAGGTTTTGAGGATAGCCCGGCTTGTGGTGGCATCGTTATTGGCCATATTGCTTTCGGGCAAATAGCCGCTGGCATTCAGCACAATCTCCTGCATTTTGCCTTTAAGTTCCACCGTGGTATCGGAATGCACCCATATGGTTTCCTTGCGGGTACCGTAGCGCCACTGCAGTTTAAAGGGCAGTTCGTACGGGGTTTTGTTGTTGATTTTTACCAAATATCCTGTTTTGGATTTATGCACCGACTGAACGGCCACATCAGGGGCAGGGCCGGAAAGTAATCCATCGAAAAACCAACCCAGTTTTTTGCCACTCACTTCTTCAAACGCAGCCTGAATGTCGGCCGGCAGGGGATGTTTATACTGCCACTTTCTGAAATAGGTTTTCATGCAACTGTCCATCACCGTGCGCCCCAGGTATTCCTGCAGATAGAGAAAACGCTGTGGGTTGATGGCATAAACTATGGCACCATAATTAACGCCGGTGTAACTGCGGCTGTGCAGGTGACCGCACTGAAACTGCCCCACATCGTGGGTGAGCCTATACGCTGCATAGTTGCTATTGGCAGAAAATTTGTCACCGGGTGAATATTCATCAGTGCCTTTGCCTTCGGCTTGCTGCTGGTAGAAGGTATTGATGCTTTCATCCATCCAGGGGTGTTGGCGCTCCTGGGAGCCCAGCATACCCTGAAACCAGTTGTGTCCCACTTCGTGAATAATAGTACCTTCGGAAGCATCTGCGCAAATGGTAATCATAGGATATTCCATACCACCTGCACCTTGCAGGGGACCGATAACAACTGTGCAGTAGCGATACGGATATGAACCTACCCTGCCGGAATAGTATTGCAGGGCTTTATCTATAGCTGCCAGTATGGATGGACCATTTACTGTTTTCTTTGGTATGTAAAAAGCAAATGTTGTTACTTCAGCACCATTGGGCAAGCTAGTTTTGCCTTTAGCTACTTCAAAATCAGGTTTGGCAAACCAGGCAAAGTCACTAACCTGCTTTTGCTTGTATGTAAGGTTTTTACGGCCTGTTCTTTCGGTTGTGTCGCGGCCGATTACCAGAGAATCCAGCCAGGTAAATTCTTCAGCATTCTGCAACTCACCAGTGGCTGCTATGCGCCAGTTTGCAGGCACATCCAACGATACCTCATAATCGCCAAACTCGCTGTAATATTCGCCTTGTTCGGCGTAAGGAAATGCATTCCATCCATTCACATCATAAACGGCAGGTTTTGGATACCACTGGGTTATTGAAAATAGGTCGCCGTTGCATCCCATGCGGCTGAACAGCCAGGGAATTTTTACCCGGAAAGGTGTAGCAATGGTGATTTTATCGCCCGTATTCAGTGTTTGCGGCAACCGCAGATACACAATATCAGGATTGACAGAATCTGCGGTGTAGACGGCAGAAATGCCATTTACCGTAAAGCTCAGACTGTCCAACGCGCCACGCTCTTCTTCGGTAGCATTAAAAAACTTTTTATTGCCATTGATGATGGACTCTTTTCCATAGGCGGTATGCCTTCCTGAAAAAGCGTTGGGCCAAATATGAAAGGGGATTCGGTAAATGGCATCAGGGCTGTTATTGGTATATGTAATGGTTTGAAAACACCGCAAAACCTTTTGTTTTTCAACCAATACAGCACGGATTTCATGATCTACGCGCTGCTGCCAGGGAGTCTGATTTTTGGAAAGGCTGTTTTGGGCTGATGAAACAACCGGAAGAAAAGCCATTACCGCAGGTAAGAAATACCTCACAGGGTTAAAAAAGGTGTGCATTGTATACAAACTGTGCAAAAGTATAGGGGCTGTCTGTGAACCAAACAGGTTTTTCGACCAATCGGCTGATTATTTTTGACGGCGATGGGATTTTTTCCAAGTGATTGGGACGACGAAGAGCAGGAAGACTTCAGCGGCAACGTAGAAGAACTTGTCCGCGAATTCGAGTCAAACAAAGACGCGACGTTCAGTCCGCGGGAGTTGCTGGAGATTTTTCGGTACTACTCCTACAACCAATTAATGACGAGCGACAGCAGTAAGGGATTCATGCTCATGAAAACCGTGCTGGAGCAGGGCATTGACCAGTTTCCATACATACCTGTTTTTGCCATACACATGGCAGAGGTGCTGATGCGGGAAAAAAATTACCGCATGGCGCGCCGATATATTGCCAAGGCCCGAGAATACAGCGCCTTTGAGCCTGCTTTGTTCATGGTTGATGCAGCCATATACGGACTGGAAGGCAGAAAAGACAAGGCCATGGAAATGCTGAAAGAAGGCATGGAACTGGCCGGTGAGGATGAGCAGGCCATGGAGGATTTCCTTGAGTTGCTGATTCATTACGGACAATTTGAACTGGCGCTGCCGGTGCTGGATAAATGCCTGGATCTGGGCGGAGACATCCATTACATTGTAGAGAAGTGGCTGGGACAGACACATGATAAGGCCAATGTTCGCGCTTTGCTGCCTATGTTGGAGCGGTTGGTAGACAAAGACCCTTACTCAGAAGAAGCGTGGTACCTGCTTGCCAATGCCTGTGCAGATTTGGAAGATTACCAACGCGCCATAGAAGCATTTGATTTTGCCATAACCATCAACGAGAATTTTCTGGAAGCCTGGCTGGGCTACATGGAGGCGCTATACGAGCATGAAGATTACAAAACCTTCATAAAACATTATAAGGAGCAATCGGAACGATTTCACAAAGGTGCTTTTGATGAACTGAAAGGATTGCTGGCATGGAGCCATTATGAAACCGGTAAAGTAAAAGAAGCCAGAACCCTATATCACGAGGTGCTGAAAAGCAGCCCTGATGAAAGCGAAAGCTGGTATAGCATGGGCCTTACCTGGCACTACGAACAGGAATATGCGAAAGCCATTCCCTATCTGGAAAAAGCATGGGAACTGAACCCAACGGAAGCCGATTACGGAATCGTATTGGCAGCGGCCTATTTCGGAACCCATATGAATGAAAAATGGGAGCCCTTGTACGAAGTGTTGTCTGATGATTTTCCGAATGAAGATGAAGTATGGCTGGATTGGGGTGTGGCGTTACACGAAACCGGACAATCGGACAGGGCGCTGGAAATAACCCAGGTGGGTATTAAGCACAATCCCGGCAATACAAAATTGCTTTACCGCATGGCGGCTTTGTGTTACCTGACCGGACAACAGGCGGCTGCAATCTACTTATTGGAAACTGCCTTAGCTATTAACGCTGAAGAACATGTACAAATGTTTATTTTTGCACCGGAATTGAAAAAGGCCGGCAGTTTGCTCAGGTTAATTGCCAAATTTACCAATCCCGGACTGCAAACATGAACCACGAATTATTTAACTTAGCCCAACTGCCCGAGCGCAGTTCAAAACCCCGTGAAAGTGGCCTAACCATGGTTATGGACAAAGGCTTGAGCCTCCGGGAAGCCGAAGACTTTCTCAGCAATGGTAGCACTTACACAGATATAATCAAACTGGGATTTGGAACCAGTTTTGTGACACCAAAACTGCAGGATAAAATCAATCTTTATAAATCAGCGGGAATACCTGTGTATTTCGGCGGTACATTATTTGAGGCATACATAGTGCGCAATCAGTTTGATGACTTCCTGCGGTTATTGGATAAAACGGGTGTTGACTATGCTGAAGTGAGCGATGGCAGTATTGAAATGCATCATGACACCAAATGCGAATACATTCGCAAACTAGCCCAGTGGGGCACGGTACTGAGTGAGGTCGGCAGCAAGGATGCGGAAAAGATTATCCCTCCCTACGAATGGATTGAACAGATGGAAAGTGAAATCAGTGCGGGTGTGTGGAAGGTGATTGCTGAAGCCAGGGAAAGCGGAACTGTTGGCATTTTCAGGGGTACCGGAGAAGTAAGGAGTGGCCTTGTAGCTGAAATTATCCGCAAAATTCCTTTGGAAAAGATCATCTGGGAAGCACCCTTAAAATCACAGCAGGTATGGTTTATTAAACTATATAGCGCCAATGTGAATCTGGGGAACATTGCACCCAATGAACTGATTGCACTGGAAACATTAAGACTCGGTTTGCGGGGCGATAGTTTTTTCTTTTTTCTTGACAACCCACCTGCATAAAAAAAGGATGCGTATGGCACCCTTTTTATTTCCTGACAATAGGTTACAATTGTCTATTTAAACTTATTGATTAACTCAAGAATCTGGTTTTTATCATGGTAGCCAATGGCATTTGCCACGACCTGCCCTTTCTTGAAGAAAATTAAAGTGGGGTAACCTTCCAGGTTGTAGCGTCCGCTGATTTCGGGTTGGGCTTCTGCGTCGATACTTAGCACCGTTACCACGGCTTTTTTCTCTTCTTTCACCTGCTCAACAAATGGCGCCATACGCTTACAAGGGCCGCACCACACCGCATAAAAATCTACCATAACAAGTTTGTTTCCTGAAATTAATTTATCAAAATCCTTGATGGGAATACCTGCAGATGCAGCAGTTTCTGCCTTTGTATCTTTGATTTCTACCCCATCTTCATGGGTTTCTGAGCCTTTGCCAGTGCATGCATAAAGGGTATAAGAAGCTGCAAGAATGGCGAGCATGGTAAGAATACGGAAAATGTTCTTTTTCATATTAGCACAAATTTAGTGCAAGTAATGCAATAATTTTGCCAATATGTCACCCAGTACCAAATTGTCTGTTGTAATACCTGTTTACAACGAGGAAATGAATATCGGAAAGCTATATCAGCGGCTTTGCAATGCGCTGGAACCGCTGGGTGCAGACTGGGAAGTGGTATACGTAAATGACGGGTCAAAAGACCATTCACTTAAAATATTGCAAGGGCTTGCTGAAACGGACAGCCATGTTAAATACATTGATTTTTCAAGGAACTTTGGGCATCAACTGGCGATTACGGCAGGTATTGAGCACGCCAAAGGCGAATGGATAGTAATTATGGATGGCGATGGACAGGATCCGCCGGAACTGATACCTGACTTGCTTAATAAAGCCCGTGAAGGATTTGAAGTGGTGTATGCCCGCAGAAGGAAACGCGATGGAGAAAATTTCCTGAAAAAATTTACGGCTCGCATGTTTTATCGTTTGCTGGCCAAAATTACCAGCATTGAAATCCCCGTGGATACGGGTGATTTCCGGATTATACATCGTAAAATTCAGCGCATTTTGTCCAAAATGCCTGAGCAGCACAAATATATACGCGGACAAATCAGCTGGATTGGATTTAACCAGACCTACCTTGAATATGACCGTGAAGAGCGCATGGGTGGTGCAACTAAATTCACTTACCGCAAAATGATGCGTTTTGCCCTGGACGGCATCAGCAGTTTCAGCACCTGGCCATTAAAAGTAGCCACCATATCAGGTTTTATCGTTTCTGCAGTAGCATTTGTGCTTATTGTATACAGCCTGTACCAGAAGTTTTTTGGAACCACCGAGCCCGGTTGGACCAGCCTGCATATTTCTGTGTTGTTTCTGGGTGGCATACAGCTTATTGGTATTGGCATGCTGGGCGAATACCTGGGCAGGGTTAGCGATAATGTCAAAAACAGGCCGCATTACATCGTAAGAGAAAGCAATATTGATGATGCGGAGAATTAAACCCGTTTATGGTTTCTGGCTCATTTGGATTGTATTAAGCGCCTATCTGGGTGTTTTTAAAGCTTTACCCAAAGCCCCGGAAAGTGTGCATCAGGGGGCACAGTGTGACCGTGTCTGTGTGGCATGGAACTATTACCATGAAGACATGAACTTCTTTTTGCCCCGGGTATCGGAAGACAGGCAATCAGAAGGCATTACAGGTATGGAGTTTCCTATTATTCCCTACACTGCGTCACTGTTATACAAGATTTTCGGGCCTTATGACTTTATCTATCGGTTACTGTTATATCTGCTGGTGGGCCTAGGGGTATTTCATGCATGGAAAATTACAGGATTGTTTATTCAGCAAAACATCCACCGCCTGTTGCTGGTTTTTGGCTGGTATTGCTCTCCTATACTGGTTTTTTACACCCCGAATTTTCTGGCCGATGCGGGCGCCATCGCATTTGTGATGATGGCCTGGTATCATCTGATAATGCGTATATATGGCGTGGAACCTGCACGCAATATGCGCCAATTTGCGCTATGGATAAGCCTGGCGGGCCTACTGAAAATATCTTTTCTGATTTATGGTATTGCCGGTTTGATGCTGCTTTTTTTGTGGCGTTTCTTCAAAAATCAGTCGCTGCAGGTTGTATTTACACGCAGAGATTTCATGTGGATGGTGGCTCCTGCCGTTCCTGTATCAGCCTGGTATAGTTATTCCGGTTGGCTTACCAAAAAGACTTCCAACATGCATTTTCTGCAAAGCATGAATGCGTCAGAAACCATGCAGGAGTTTATGCAAAATTCCCAAACGGCGCTGAATAACTGGCAGGAAAGCTTATACAGGCCGGGATTTTTTATGGCCTTTTTGGTCATTTTATTGGTTCTGCTGGCATTTCGCATGCGCGAAGCGCTTTTGCCCGGACTGACTGCTGCGCTGATGCTTAGCGGTTTCGGAGCAATATGGATTTTGTTTAACCGGCAGTTTTTATACCACGATTATTATTTTATTCTGATTTTTCCTGCCCTGTTTTTTGGCTGGCTGTTTATACAGCAGTTGTTTCAGGAGCAGCGAACGGTTTTTCTGGGGTGTGTTTCCGTAGCCATGGGCGTGGCTTTCTGGGTTATTCCTTTCATGAATGCAGGGCATGCAGCCCACATGATGAACAGGCGTTATGCCACAGGGGATTATTACCACCAAAATGCTTTTGCAGAGGCCGAGGAACTGGTTGCGCAGGCCGATACCCTTTCCAAAGTCATCCCCGATGATGCACGTGTTTTTTACGCGTTCGACAACACCCCAAATACGGCGCTGTATTTGTTAAAAAAACGGGGCGTACGCATCAGTAAGGATTTTGGACCGGAAATAACGGCAGATATCCTGGCAAAATCACGGGCAAAGTATCTGGTGCTGAATGATACGGCTTTGTGGTTCAGCCGCTACGAGCCCCGATTAAAAACCGGGGCCCGCGCGGTGTACCATCAGAAAAACACACACATCTATCGCCTTCCATGATTACATGGTAAAGACCTTTACCTGTCCGCCCTGCTCAATTTTGTACCTTCCATAATTGGCAGGATCCACGAGCGGTTTGTTAGGCTGACTTTCATACTGCGCACGGCTTTTATATACCTTGCCATTGGGAGCCAGAAATCCTCTGAGCAGGATGGGCTGGGCACCTGCCATACTTCCACCATGAGAGGCCGCTTCAATCATGCTAAGGCGCAACAATTCCGCGTAATAATCGCCGGTTTTATTGATACCACGCACCGGATTTGAAACCCCTACCCTGTTGCCTATATCTCTTGCCGATGCTTCATCCAGCGTGGCTATCATGCCATTGCCAAACTGAAAAATAAATAATCCGTACTCTTCAATTTCCTCTCCTGAATTGGCGGAACCCCAGGACGCCTCGGAGGTTGGTGCTGCCGAGTCGAACTCCGGCTGAGCCCATGTATCCTGAGCCTTCAGGAAATAAAAGGATATTAGAAGACCAAAAAGAAGAAAAAATTTTTTGCCGGGATGATCGGCCATTTGATGCTGAACGACAAGTGTTTTCATGGTTTTTCATAATTAAAAAATTAAACATAATACCCTATGGTAGTCCTTGATTGCGAGTACGATAGCGGTGGTATACGTCAAACCATATAACCCTATAACTGCAGATGGCGCTAATTTATTTTACACGCCGGTATAATATTCTGTTTTTTCTGTGGTGTGGCTGCGCAAAACATTTAGGCTCATCAGGTTTACAAGCGTCCTGGAAGCCCTTCTGCGGCTAATGTTGAACATCTTGCAAACCTGCTGCAGGGTGATGCGCTCATTTTTACTAACATAATCCAAAATGCCACGCTCTATGTGCCCCATGGGCACAGCCGTTTCAAGGTTATGTTGTTGCCTTTTCAAAAAATCTACTGTGGTCTTACTTGCCAGCAGGCTTTTATCGTTTGCCCGAACATACACCCACCATTTCCCTTCTTCATCCTTGGCATAATAGGGCTTGTCGCTGCCATTGGGAACTTTTACCTCCAAAAGGGTTTTGCCTTCTGATTCGTGTTCGATAATTTCAATGTCAAGTTCAGGCCGGCAGAAAAAATGGGCGGCCAAATCAAGCATATATTTTTCGTCTTCGCTGCGTACGCCACAGATGGTTTTATTGTCGCGCACACCCATCAGCAACACACCACCCTTTGTGTTAGCAAAACTTACCATGGTTTTGGCAATTTTAGCTGCACTGCTAACGGATTGCTTAAAGTCGAGGGTTGTTCCTTCGCCATCCTTCAGGTATTTGCGCAATACGGGGTTCATGAAGGTAGAAATGTGCGGTAGCTGAATTGATCTTCCTGCAGTATCTCATTGGCCACCTCCAGAATATCCGCATCTGATATTTTTTCTATTCGTTGCAAAACTTCCTGCAAGGTTTCGGCACGGCCGTGCCTTAAAATGCCCTTACCTATGTGAACCAGCAGGCTGCTGCGGTTTTCATCCGCCATCACAATCTGTCCCTGAAACTGCTTTTTGGCAGACGACAGCTGACGAACACCCAGTTTTATTTCACGGAGCTTTTTCAGCTCCTTTTGGATGAGCTCGGTGCTTTTTTGAACATAGCGGGCATCACAGCTGAGGTAGCAATGAAAAAGCCCCGCATCCTGATAGGATTGATAACCACTATCCACATGATACGTATAGCCATATTTTTCGCGTATACCAAGGTTTAGGCGGCTATTTAGGCCTGGACCACCCAACAGGTTGTTTAAAAGCAACAGCGGCCATCTTTTGGGGTGTTTTTCGGGATATGCCGGTATGCCCATGATGGTATAGGCTCCGCTGAAATCTGTTTTTTCGGTGCTTGAGGTTGGTTTGTAGTTTAGCGAATGCTGTTGTTTGGACAACTGGGTTCTGCCACTTAGGTCGGGCATAAAGCGTTCTGCATATTGCACTGCTTTATCGGCAGAAATATTGCCAACCACCACAAAAACCATGTTCTCGGGGGTATATTGTTTTTCGGTGAAATGCAAAATGTCTTTGCGGCCAATATTATTCAGAGAATCAATACTACCGAGGATATTATGTGCCAGCGGATGGGCTCCAAACACCTGTTCCTGAAACTCATCATAAATGTTTTCATCGGGGGTGTCCAGGTACATACTGATTTCGTCTGCGATTACCTTTTTTTCTTTGGCAAGCTCTGCTTCCGGGATATTGCTGTTGAACGTAACATCGCAAAGGATATCCGTAGCCCGCGCATAGTGCCTTGCCTGCACGGAGGCATAAATGGTGGTAAGCTCTTTGGTGGTAAATGCATTCATCTCACCGCCCACCACTTCCAGGCAATTAAGTACATGCACTGTTTTACGGTGGTTTGTGCCTTTAAAAAGCATGTGTTCCAGGCAATGAGCCAGACCAGGCATTTCACCGTCATTGCGGCTGCCTGCCCCAATCACAAATCCGCAGTGAACCAGCCGTGTACCGACAACACGCTTGTGCGCCAGCCTCATTCCTGAGGTAAGCGTATGCAATGTATAATCGGGTTGTTTCATAATGCAAAGGTAGGTCTGTAAAACAGTCATGCCGGACTAAGCCGGCATGACCATTAAAAAACAGAAAACAAACTATTTTACAATCAGCTTATCGCTGAAGATGCCTTTGTCGGTTTGAATGGTAACACCATATACACCGGAAGGCAGATTGACGTTGAATTGGGCGCGGGTTGCATTGGGTGTAAGCAGCGCAACTTGTTTGCCGTCTATGGAGAATACCTCAACACGCTCCAACACATCTGAAGACCTGAAAAACACCGTACCTGAGGCAGGATTGGGGAACATGCGGATATTACCCAAAGCAAGACTGCGTGTAGAAGATGCTTCATTGTCCTTGATGACCAGGGTAAGCACTGAATCTTTACCTGCTTCGCCGGGACCATTGATGTTGCGGATGCCAAACTTGAGGGTCTGCTGACCATCAGATTCGTTATCGTCATTAATGTTGGCTTTACCGGAGAAGTAGCTGTTATTTTTAAGTACATTGATAGTGCGGCCGGTGAAATCGTAATCACGGGGTGAAACAGCTGTTCCACCGATGGCTGCCACTGTAAAGCTGAAGTTTTCCTCTGTAGGCAACACTTCCAGTTCAAAACGGAAGCTATCTGCAAGTTCTGTGATGGTATCGGAAGGCTTTATGAAGTTTATTTGAGGTAAAGTAGCCTTAACAATGTCACCCAGATTTCTGGGAGTCAGGGTGTACCTGGCAGTGAATGGTGATGAATTGTCAAACTGCAGACAAACACCGGTAATATTCAGATAACCCTGTGGCGCAGGAGTGCCATCAAGTTCTGTCTCTGCATCGATATTCAGCGAATCTAAGGTTCCGTCGGTATTCTGATAACGCACATATTTAAATCCATTGGCAGTGAGGGCTGCAGTAGGCCATTCTGTGGGATCCACAAGTTTAACCCTGCGCACCTGTACAAGTTTGTTTTCTATAGACTCCGTCATATCGTTCACAACTGCGGGTATCGGCAGACTGCGGTTCCCTGCAATTAGAATGATGGTATCCAACAGATCCATCTGTGCATTTCCCCAGAACTGACGAACAGATCCCTGAACGATTACAGAATCTCCGGTTTTTGGTGAATATCCAAGATTTTTTGCGGCTGAAAAAACCGCAATGCCACCTGTTTTGTCATGCATCACAAAATTAAGACCTGGATTGGCCCTGAGGTTGCCGGTCATAACAGTTCCTGTAACGCGGCATTTTACATTCAGAGAATCGGCTACCTGATTGGCATTTTTTTGTGTGTTTATTTTGGCAATCGGGTAAAGAGGTAAATCATCGCTTACGATGCTAATCACAAAGGTGTCAGGACTCAATATTTTAGCATTGGAAAGGTTTTCGATAACAAAAACTGCCTTTTCAGTGGGTTCGAAGTCAGTATCGTTGATAATTGGCACTTTAAACACAATCGTGTCAGGGGTGAATTCATCTATGGTGGTAATAACAGCTGAACCAAAGGTATAATCAGTTCCATCAGTAGCGGAAGATATTGATGACACATCGCGGAGTGTAAAATCTGCAGAGGCATCGGAGCGCGCAGCAACAACAACCTTTAATACTGCCTCCGGAGCTTTTTCAGAAACGGTCTGGGATTTTCCAGCAAACCTTATCTGGGCAGGTCCGTCATTGTCTAACATAACCAGCGTAAACAGAGAATCCGCCAGGGTTGCGACACCGGAAATCTGGCGAACGCAAAGTATTACGGTGTCATTAGGGTCAATTTTAAAATCATCAGTGATTTTTGAGAAGATGGTTATACTGTCAGCGCCGGTTGTTTTGCCAAGGGTAAATACAGAATCAGTTTTACTGCTGCCAAGCGAAAACTCGCCCGGGATAAGGGTACTGTCACCACGGTACTTAACAAATAGACGAATTTTGCTGTTGGTGGTAACTGCTTTGTCCAGCTTAATTTTCACACCCACCTTCAAGGCATTTTCTTTGACAACTACTTTAGTTGGGCCCAGTAAGATATTGGGAATGTCATCATCCTTGACACTCATGGTATGGGCTACTTCCGTGCCGATTACGCAGTTAACAGCCTGATCAAGACGAACAACAATGGTTTCAGTATTTTCAGAAATATTATCGTTAATCAGCGTTATTTTGGTTGTATCTGTTGCCTGTGCACCGGGATTGAATGTAATCGTCTTCGGCTCTGAAATGGTATAGTCAGTATTTTTTACAGCATCTCCACCAGCCACATACAGCCTTATAGTTTGCTTGTCATCATTGCTGTACTTGCGAGTAACATACACCTGAGCTGTTCCTGCATTCTCAATTGTATTTGAGGTTCTTGCCCAAAATTCCACGAGCGGGGGCGTAAGTGCTGCATCATCCAGTCCGAGGCCAACAGCTGTCAAGCCGCCTTTGGGATTTACCGTGCTTTTGGCTTTTGGTCCCCAGACACCATCGGCATCATTATTGGCATATACATCAAAACCTGTTTTAAAATCAAGGTTTGCGATTCTGCGTATTCCCTTGCTGTTGGTATTGGGCATTACTGCGCCCCAGTTGCCTGTTTTGGCATTTACGCTATCTGTATAAAACGTGGCGCTGCTGGCAACGGTAAATCCTTCAGACTCCACGTAGGTAAGTGACAAAGGTCTGTCAATACCGGAAACATCACCATAAGTTGCCACAAAATTACGTGCTTTTGCCATGCTTTTCCCCCAAATAGCTGTACAAAAGCTATCGCCTGTGTTTGAAGTATTAGAGAAAGCAAGCACCCTAACAGAATCGGAACAATACATGCGATGCGTGGTAGGGCCTGTTCCACCGCGTGCGGTAATTCCAAAATACACGTGCTTACCTGCAACAAACCGGGTAGCGTTGGCGGTATAAACAAAACCGAACCAGCCCTCATAGGCGCCGGTTTTGTCGGTGTAGAAAGTATCGATGGCAGCATTGGTAGTCCAAGTAACCGAACCAGCCGAATTGTATTTAAATCCGTTAGTATCAACAAGCATGGCATTGCCTGCACCTGCAAAATCTGTAGACAAGCCAAGATCCGAGGCAATCATACCACGGGTTGTGTATTGGTACATAGTACTTGGATCCAGACCTACAATTCTAAGCCTGCAAACTACAGGTAGGCGTGAAGTTCCACCTGAACCCATGTACTGAGGTACTATGACCCCCTGAACTTTAGTCGAGGAATACTGCGCCGACAACTGCAGTGCGGCTGTAAGCAGCATAAATATGGTAATTTTTTTCATGATTATTGGAAGAGAGGCAAATTTACCAAAAACACGCTAAAAGCCAATATTTATTTCGGGTTTTACTTGGGATTATTCTTTAGCGTATGCAATGGTATGTACATCAACCCGTTGAGCTCCTGCGTCCAATAGCGCCTTAACACAGGCCTCCAGCGTAGCACCTGTAGTAATTACATCGTCTACCAGCATAACATTCTTATCTTTTAGATTTTGGGGGTGGTTTACCACAAAAACATCCGCCACATTCTGCCAGCGCTCCCAGCGCGATTTACGGGTCTGTGTTTGGGTATAAGCCCTTCGTTGAAGCAACTCCGTGCAAACCGGAACTGATAATTTGAAACCCAGCCCTTCAGCAAATGCCTCGCTCTGGTTATATCCCCGCTGCTTTTGTTTGCGCCGGTGCAATGGCACCGGAATAATAAAATCAATCTGCGGCAGGGATGAATTCATAAGTTCATTCGCATACATTTCACCCATCCATATGGCCAAATCACGGTTGTCTTTATACTTAATTTCATGCAGCAGCTGACGGGTAATACCCCCGCTACGGAAAACAAGAAAAGAGCCTGAACCCCCGATAGGCACGCGGCCTCTAAACACATTGAAAACGGGATTATCCTGTGGACTTAACCAACGGGATTTGGGCAGCTTTCGCAAACAATAGGCACAGATTTGTCTTTCATGTTTTATCAATGCCAGGCGACAAATAACGCATACTTTCGGATAAAATAACCGGCGAAGGCTTTTGAAAAAATAATCCCGGTAATAAAATCTCATTCAACGAATTTAATCTATTTTTTTAACATTTCCAAATAATCCTTAAATTAGATGAACTTTGCAGGATAAAACATGGAGCGGAGAGACATTCCCAAACAAAAAATAAGCAAAGATGCCATTCGCAGGTCGCTGCGGCTTTTTGGGCTTATGCCCTCATCAGACAGGTGGATGCTGGCCCTGGGAACGTTGTTTCTGGCAGTGACCGCCGGCACAGCATTGCTCTTCCCCGATTTGCTGGGAAAGATGGTGGATGTCTACACGGATGTAAATAAACTGCAGGAAAGTGCTATGGCATTTCTGTATCTGTTTTTGGCACAGGCTCTTTTCTCCTTCCTGCGTATAGGTTTGTATGTACGGGTAGCTGAAAATCTCACAGCTGTGCTGAGAAACCGTCTATACAAGTCTGTACTGCTGCAAAACATGGATTTCTTTCACCAGAACCGGACAGGCGATTTACTCAGCCGTTTTACGGCTGATATTGGTCAGATTCAAGATACCTTCACCAGCAACCTGGCTATGTTTTTGAGGCAGCTGATGGTAATTCTGGGAGGCATAGTCTATTTATTTTTCACAAGCAACACATTATCATTGTACATGTTGGGTACTGTGCCCGTAGTGGTTGTAATCTCCCTGTTTTTTGGACGTTTTATCCGCAAAATCGGCAGACAGGTGCAGGAGCTTACGGGCAATAACAGTGTAATTGCCGAAGAAACATTCACCGGCATACAAAATGTAAAGGCTTTTACCAATGAAGGGTATGAAATAAAACGCTATGGTAAGGATGTGGAGGAGCTTCGCAGAAAGAGCATTTACCGTGGATTGATGCGGGGAGCCTTCAGCAGTTTCATCATTGTTTGTCTTTTTGGCAGCATTGTATGGCTTATTTTTCTGGGCCTTGGCATGGTAAGATCAGGCGAAATGGCGCTGGGTGAGCTTATAAGCTTCATGTTTTTTACCGGGTTTATTGGCGGCAGTATTGGCGGTATGGCCGAACAGTTTGTGCAGATACAAAAAACACTGGGGGCTGTGGAGCGGGTGCTCGATCTGATAGAGAAACCTACGGAAGATTTACTTGATGAAGTTGAAACACCATCGATGAAAGGTGGTGTTGCCTTTGAACACGTTTCATTCAGCTACCCCGGCAGACCCGATTACAAAGTCCTTGACAATATTTCGATTCAAGTTCCCGAAGGCAAAACCTTGGCGATTGTTGGCCCCAGCGGTGCGGGAAAAAGTACGATTATCAACCTCATATATCGATTCTATGAGCCGGATTCGGGGCGCATTACCCTTGGTGGAAATCCCATTTCAGAAATGGGGTTGTTTGAATGCAGAAGAAAACTGGCGCTAGTACCCCAAGAAATTTTATTGTTTGGGGGAAGTATTTATGACAACATTCACTATGGGAATCCCAACTCGGATAAGGAAGCTGTTATTCAGGCGGCCAGGATGGCCAACGCGCACGAATTTATTTCGGCATTTCCGGAAGGCTATGAAACCATTGTGGGCGACCGGGGCATAAAACTCAGTGGCGGACAGCGACAGCGTATAGCCATTGCCAGGGCTATGCTCAGAAATCCGCAGCTATTAATACTGGATGAGGCCACCAGCAGCCTGGATACAGAAAGCGAACAACAGGTACAATCGGCATTGAAAACCCTGATGAAAGGGCGTACCAGTATTGTTATTGCCCACAGGCTCAGCACCATCCGTCATGCCGATACGATTATAGTGCTTAAACAGGGTCAAATCATCGAGCAAGGCAGCCACGAGGCCCTGATGGAGTTGGAAGGCGGCTATTACCGAAAAATGGTGGATAGGCAACAAGATCACACCGATTTTATCAATCATCAGGAAAACCCTTAACACTGTGTGGAAAGCACTTAAACGATTCGCCTGGTTTTGGCTGAAAAGCCCACAAAGAAAGCGCTTGGGTTATGGAACCATACTTACGGATATCAAAGGTTTATTAGGTCTGTTTACCGGGCAAAAAAGCAAGGAAACGATCTGGGTATGTGTGGGCGTGAAAGACCGCACAGAAAACTTGAAACGGCTGGTTGAAAGTTTGGCAACCATCAACACTAACGGGGCTTTTGCCCTATCGGTTTATGACCAGGGCAGTGCCGATGCAACAGCACTAGAGGCCTGGCTAAAAGTACAATGGAAGGGGTTGTTGGTATGGAACAGTGTTCCTGCAGAATTTACGAGGTCTGTGGCTTTTAACCGGGCTATGGAACAGGCAATGGGAACCCTGATTTTTGTATGCGATGCTGACATGACATTACCGCTTGGCCTGGAAAAGGAAATCAGGAAATTTGTGACTAAAAAAACCGCATGGTTTCCGGTTTGTCAAAGCCAAATAGGCCCTGAAAGCGCAGGCTGGAAATGGCTGAGCGCAGGAACAGGTTTGTTTGCCGGGCACAAAAAATGGCACGGCAAAGCCATGGTATATGACGAAAATTTCAACAGCTGGGGCGGTGAAGACTGGGATATGTTTTTTCGCTTTTATCAAAGTGGCATTATGCCTTTGCGCACGCGCTGTGCAGGGCTGTACCACCACTGGCATGAATCCTTGAGACCGGAAAATTATGAAAAGCTGTTTTAGCGGATAGCTGGCCGTGTAAGGTTTATTTTCTTTGAATTGTACAACTTGGGCTAATTATTGTCTCTCCACTCATACACCCACTGTGCCTGAATCATTTCGAGGTGACCTTCGGTGCATTCTTCACGGGTGCCTTTAAAGTTTGGGATTTCCAGCACC
>Ga0194115_10000333_pt1 | contig 71876 bp, 52 predicted proteins | sample TA2MahsurfametaG_3_FD_148656 | JGI IMG/M metagenome (GOLD analysis project Ga0194115, IMG submission 148656) | Freshwater microbial communities from Lake Tanganyika, Tanzania - TA2015002 Mahale S4 surface | ecosystem: Environmental > Aquatic > Freshwater > Lake | place: Tanzania: Lake... | reverse complement strand
CCACCTAACCTCTCAAACCATGATCGACTTCCCTACTCTACAGTCCTCCGATGGCACAATGCTAGTCGGTTTCTATCCTGTGGAAACTCCCGATGGCAACATTTCTGAAGAGTGGTGTATGCAAATCCTTTCCTGGAAAGGTGTAGATCAAATCTCTAAAAAGTTTCTCAATCGTGTTGAAAAGTCTCTCGCAATCAAAGATAGACTCAATCATGATTATGTGGTGACTGGTGATAACAAAGACTATGCTATGTTCGGTAATCCTATCAACGGTGCCGTTTGATGAAAGACATCAGAATCGAAGTCCAAACTTACGACGGTTGTATCACTATCTGGTATGAACGTTCCAAACTTAAAAATGCCTGTGATTCTATCCACAATCGTGTACTGAATCAACTTGCTGGATTGAATCTCAAACGGGTTGAAGTTTCTGTCATCTGATGATCACCAACAAACGAAACAAAATGAAACTCATCGTTCTCGTGTTTGCTATTCTCATGGTTATCTCCCCACAAGTGCGTTATACCACAGGCACACTACTTCATGCAACTGCTGATGTCCTCCAAGGAGAATAATTCATGAACACTCTCTTCATACTTCTCGTTCTATGTTGTATCGTCTCCAAACGATTTCGCAACAATACAGGTGATTTCTTCATCTGGGTTGGTAACACTCTCAAGGATGAATCTAAATGAGCAGAGAACAACGAATCAAACACATGATCAAAACAAATCAAACACCAATTAGGCATATTCTCTTTAACAACAAACCCACAGCAAAGAACAAATGAAAGACTACAACACAGACAAACTTTACCAAGAACTCTATCCAGAATACCGTGATTGTTTCTGTGTAGAAGAACAACTCTCCCATGATGAATACCTAGACAAACTTGATGCTAAACTCTACGAACAATCGCAAAATCGATGATGCGGAAAGTTTTCCACAAAATTAACAAAAATTGTGGAAAAAGTTGTGGAAAAAGAAATACCTAAAAGAATATAGGTAGTGTTCTCTATGTCTCTTGCAAATGTCTCTGGTTGATGTAAGTAAAGGTCGCATTATATCACGAAAAACACTCAGAGTCAACCCCCAGAGACATCAGAAGACCTTATAACACAGATTAGCAATACTTATCCCAAATTGCTTGACAGACCCTCCCATCCGTCCTATATTGAGTGCATCGGAGGGAAGGGAAACCACCTCCCACAAACTTCTCAAATCCTCTCAACTTTCTCATGCGTAAGATCGAAACCAAGATGAACGATGCTATCATCGGTCAGAAAGATTTCAAGTCTGGCAACACTCAAGTCGTCTCGATTGGTGATGTTTCGTTTGTCTATCTGCATGGCAATCACATCGCATCTATTGGTAATGACTTCATTCAATTGTTCTCTGGTGGATGGCATTCTGTCACCACAAAGTCTCGGTTGAATGCACTTCTCTCTGTGCATGGTTGCCCTGGTGAGAAAGTCTTTCAGAAGAACTTTCAGTGGTTTGTGCAACAGGAAGGGGGTCCTATTCCTTTCTTTGATGGTATGCGTCTGGCATGATAATCTGTCCTGGGTGATGACACTAAACTCACCCCACATTCACTAACACTCAACAGCACAATCCTATGTCCAAATCTGTTATGATCTCGATGCTCCGTCAGGGTAGCACAGGCACCGAAATCCTCTCGATTCTCGATGCACTCACCTCTGACAATGTGAGCACCTTCGACTATATCGAGTCTCCCATGATTGAGCAGGTCCTGGGTGTTCCCACCTTGACAGAGATCGACTTCTGAGTTATACTGAGGGGGTGCTACATGCCCCCCTCGACTATAAAAATCAAAGACACTGTTAAACTATAACGGTCCCTAGCACCCACCCCCTGTATATTATTGATTATTTTTTTAGGGTCCCCCCATAGAAAAATTTCCCCAGTATAAAAAATAGATCAGAGGGTTTTTGTATAACTACTAATGAATTGGAGTCCCCCCACATGAAATTGCGTCAGAAGAAACTTGTGAATGTAACCCTTACTGCTGATGAAGTGAATCTTCTTGTCAATACCCTTCAACCAATTGCAGAGAACAATGGGAACATTGACACATTGCTCACTGAGATTAAACTTCAAACAGTGTGGAGGAATGAAAAGTACATTTCTGATATATAAATCAAAACGATGAATATATCCGAGATGTCTAAGAAATTTATTGTAACACTAGAAGAAGATTCAGAGGGCACTCTCTTCTGTCCGATTCCCGACGAAATAATCGAGGAACTCGGATGGGAAGAGGGTGATATTTTAAATTACGAAATAGATGGGGATTGTTTTATCCTCACTCCTGTTTCTGAGGAATAAAAAAACTTTATGGATTATGAGTTTATACAAGATATTGAAAACACAGGGGAGGTCTTTACTATGTCATCTGATGTACCAGAGTTTGATGATAAGTGGGAAGAGAATGAATATTGTCATGGGGTAATTGCTCAGGCACTGAATAATCTTGCGGATCGAATTGCTGCGATAGAAGAATTTGTGAAAAAATTCCCTGAGCCTGGTGTCAATATGATTAAGTATAAACCAGATGGATATGATGATCACTTAAACATCAAACAATTATTTGATGACCTGTATACCCGTCTAAATAACATCGAAGGACGATAACAAAAGTGAAGTGCCCATTTATATTGAAGAAACAGCAAGAGGATATCCAGACCCTATTGATTGGCAAACTCAGGGTATAGAATTTTATGGTCGTGGAAAAGGATCCTATGTTGTAGGTAAGGACGAAGTATTTTATATTGGTGACCCAGAGCAGATCACGTTACCATCTACTGGGCAACGAAATAAAATTTACCGTATGTACGATGGGCGTCGTAGGGATCATTTGTACACAAAAGACGAGAACGAAAAACCTCGTTCATATAATCGTGAACCTAGATCAGAGAATGAGTATGTATTCACATTAATGACTAGTTCAGTTGCTGGATCCATACCAATTTATCGTCATTACAGTAATTCTTTAAAAGACACTAAGTTATCAACGAGTGCCTCTGTGAGTGGTTATACATCTCAAGGTATTATTGGATACGGATTTCCGTCTTATGCTGCGGCACAGTTATATCGTAATACAAAGATTGCAGAAGTAGCTAAACCACTCTTCTCTTATTACAGCAGTTCTGCTACGGATTCATTCTATACGTTGCATCCTAATGTAGAAGTTAATCTTGAAGAGTATAATGCTGGACCATTAGGACCACCGTATCCAGGAGACGATAGGCAAGATCCTGATCGTGGAGATCAGTATGCGTATACTGGAATTTTATGCTGGGTCTTTGAGAGAGTAAGTGGTGTAAATAAGGAACGAATCATTGAAGTTGGTAAGGCACAATATGCTGGTTCCGCATTTCAATATGGATGGTTAACTGATGTGAATGGTGGTACGGCATTAGGCAATCAACCTACAAGTTGGAGTACTGGTAGGTATGCTCCCAATCGACTTCTGAATATTCAGATTAATGATCAAAGAGCAAACTTTACATTTCTGTATGGTGAATTTGGTCCTGTTAAAGCATCTCTTCCTAAATTCTTAGGATACAAATTTCTTTATGACTCACAATTCTTCTATTACATATACGATACATCAGATCCATGGAATGGACCTTTGTTTGCTGTCCGTATGCAAACGGATAGAGTCTCCCTAGGCAATTGCTGCACTCCGACACAAAACAACCCATGTCCGCTAACTGATCCGTATATCTACCGTTATTATTATCAGTTAAGACCAAATGTATGGAAGACCAAAAGGAGTCGTATCTATACTGATGTTAGAAATGATGCTGGAGAAGATCAAAATATTTTAACTGCAGGTACACAGGATAGAATTCTTCTGTTTAGATATACTGCAGGATCATTTAACATGGTTGAAGGAGATACTGTCAATGGTTGGAGAATCACTGAACATCGTTATATGGGTGATGAACTAACTACGGGATTCATTCGTCTTGCTCCTGTAACAGATGGAGTTGATGGTAATAACTTTGTGTTTGGTTCGGTGTATAGTAGTAGTAATACACAATACCCAGCATCTTTTACAGCACTTGCTGGATGGGGTATTCCCGATAAGTGTGCAGTGTTTGGTGTTTATGAATTTAGAAAAAAAGTTTCCTACTATAAAGTAGAACTACATCCAGATGCTGCAATTCCAAGAAGAACGATGGATGAAGCAGAGATTACTGCAAATGTTAATGCTAACGGAAAAGTAGAATCTTTAAATATAGAAAATGGTGGATACGGATATAGTAATCAAGCAACAGTTGAGATTTTACCACCCAATCCAGAGAATACTAGTGCCGATACAAAGAAAGCAGCAGCACACTATGCTAATAGTGAGGCTGTATCCATTGATAGAGATAAACTTAACTATGGCAAGATTGGAGACAATGGTGATTACACAACTGTAGGTACAATTGTAACAAAATCATTAAAAGAGAGTCATACGATTAATGAAACTGCAATAGTACTCAAACCAGCAAATTGTAAAATTACACAAATGAGTGAGGAAGGAGTTATACAGGAAGTTGCTGTTATTGATGGTGGATCTGGGTATACAAAACAAGATCCACCAAAGGTCATCGTCTACGATCCAAAAATTTTATCTCAAGAAGTAAAACATGGTGGTGATACCACATCATCTGGAAGTTCTTTATCAAGTGCTGTAGGGGGCACTAATACAGGTTCTCCTGATGTAAATGCATTGATTGGTCAATCATTAAAAAACCCAAAACTTACTAATGCTATTTCATCAGCATTTAAAACTTTTGATAAAGGTGTAGCACAAGATGTTAGAACAGGTTACATCAAAGGTGTCGGTGACATTGATCCAGTCAATACTCTAAAGTTTTGTATTGGTGTACCTGGTAGTTGCATTCAACCATTATTCAAGACTATCAATCCACTGGATTATTATAATACTGCTTTATTTAAAAATATAATTGCACAAGACACTAATGGTAACTTTAGAGCAGGGTATGCTAACTATGCCTCTCAAGGTGGTGCAGCATTTAGTAATTTACAAATTCAAGCAGATACTGCTAGTGGTCTCTATGGTGCTATTACTAAAGAAGGTATTGCTTCATCTTCATGTTTGACTATGGCACAACCTACACTGTATAGTACCCGCAGATTTTATGATATTCCCTGTGCATATGAAACTGGTGCAGGAGCTTCTAAAAAAGTATTTGGTTGGATGCCATTCCAATATGCAGCCTCTAAGAAAGAATCCACCAAATTTAATATTTACATGGAAGTTGATGGAGATTTCACTGGTACTGCTGGTTCTGCGGCACTCAATACTGCCTTCATGACTAAAATGAAGGGTTTACAAGCACCGAAGCAACTTGCTCCTAGAGCAGCACCAGGGAACATTAAAACGTGGCACTGTGAAAGAGGTAGTTATGAGGGAAGATGCTTTAGGGCAGGTGATGGAGATATTTCATTCTATCCAATTGGATTGGATGAAAATGTATATGATTACACACACCTAAGTGTAGATGATGCATATTTTGTTTGGGTTGGACAACCAGCAACTACTTTAACAGGAACGAGTGGGATAGGACTCAATGGTCGGAGTTATCGGTGGGGAGGACTTGGACTTGTAGTTCTCACACCAAAATATAATGGACCTAATCAACCAAATACATCATGGGATCATTATTCTGGTCCAAATGGGTTGTTTCAAAAGTATTCAGGTTATGATGGTGATGGGAATGGTGTAGGTCTGCAGGGGCAGTGGGATAATTATATTTACACAATGCCAGTATGTGAGGGTATTACTGATATAGATAGTTCGATTGCTTTTGATCCGACTGTAATTGACCAAAATAATGATCTAGTTCGTTTAGGTCCTTTTAAAGGTACGGTTACAGTCAAAAACTATTCAACTGGATCAGCTAAAGTTTATGCTGATGCAGTAAATAGATTAGGCAATCCATATTTTGACATTTGTTTAAACGCAACAAACTAATATGAAAGGTTGGATCTCACCAGTAGCATTTCACGCAGGACTACCATGTAGTGGGCATGGTATTTGTTTGCCGCCTGTGGTGCATTCTGTGCAACCCTGCGGTTCACCACCAATACCAAGATCTATCATAGAGAAGAACTTTACATGTTGGTGGCCACCATTTCCACTAATTCCAATTAGTCCTATCACAATTGCAAATGCTCTTGTAATGGTACACAAGTTGCCAATTATGTTGGACTTTGATGCATTTATAACACATCCGTCAGCATGTACGAATCTTATTATTTACATGTGTCCATGCGGTCCAAGTATATGTCCAATTCCAACACCAATTCCCTGTAGTATTTTAACTGCTGAGGATATGTTTGGTGTTGGACATATAAGATTTGTTTTTGCAATGACTTTTACTGTATTTGCTCTAAAAAGAAGAGTAGCTAGGGTATTAGATCCTCTTGGATTTGGAACACCGTTTAGATCCTATCCATGTTCGTCAGTTGTTGCATTCGGAGCACCACTAGTGCTATCATCTTAAGTAATCTTTGAGGGAGATTTTATGGCAAAATCAAAAATTGGTCTAGTAAAGACAAATTATGTTCCTGGGAAACCACATCTTACATCTCAGGGACGTTCTAAGAACACAAATCTTGCTGCAACTGCAAGAAATGGACGGAAAAAAGCATATCGTGGACAAGGAAAATAAAATAGAGACAGATATACAAGAATGGATTGCAAGAATATCTGAAGTTCGTCCAGAATTAGGAGGTTTTGCGGTTTGTCCGTTTGCTGCTAAAGCAAAAACCCTAATTGTAGAGTGTCAAGCAGAGGACATTATGCCCGTTTCTGGGTATGATGTCGTTTTTTATGTGGTTGAGGACTATCTTGACCTAGCTAGTATCCAATTTTGGGTAGAATTTTACAATAAAAAGTTTCCAGAGTACATATTTTTAGAAGATTGTGCCACTTATAACACTTACATCAATGGAATTCAGTCAAATAATGGCAAGCACAATATTATTTTCTTAAATACTCGTGCAGTTTTGAGGAAATATCGTGTTATATTGCGTGATATGGGATATTATAGTCATTGGAATGATGAAATGTTACGTGAAGTCTTAGGTGAAGACATTGATATGCTTGCTAAATAGATTTGGGAGATAGCAACCTCCTAAAAAGTTCTGTTCACAGACATTTTAGGAGATTTATGGCACAAAGTCCAAACCCCGATAGAGATATGAATTATATGATGCAAGAATTTGGAACGAGGTGTTTGATTACAGATTATGCCAGTGAAAAATATCTTTCAAAAAACACATATCAAGTTCCAAAAAACAGATTATCGAAATGGTGTGGTGGAAAAGGAGGATTTGATGATTTCGTAGAGAGATGGCACGTATAAAATATGGCTAGAATTAGCAGCCGATCAAGAGAATTCACCAGTAGAGGGTACAAAGACTTTAGTTTATCATTTAAGTCTAACCCTGTTACTGGTGATTTTTCTACGTTAAAAAATGAAGAGGCAATAAAACAGTCAGTTAGAAACATAGTTTTAACTGCTAGAGGAGAAAAATTATTCCAACCATATTTTGGAAGTAATTTAATGGGTATGTTATTTGAAAATTATAGCCCATTTATGATTGATGCTATACGAGACGAGATTGCAGTTTCTCTCCAGAACAATGAGATAAGAATTAAAATACTTAATATTGAAGTAGAAGATGATCGTTATGATTTAAATGCACTTTCTGTTACTGTTGAATATCAAATAATTGGTCAACCAGTAATGAAAAACTTTAGTTTTCTTCTAACAAAGGGATAAATCCATGACCGCAGGAGTACCAAGTAGATTAACAGCATTAGATTTCTTTCAAATAAGAGAATCGATTAAGTCATACCTAAGAACACGAAAAGATTTTACAGATTATGACTTTGAGGGATCAGCTTCTTCTTATTTGCTGGATACTCTTGCATATAATACTTATTACACAGCATTTAATGCTAACATGATTGTCAATGAGCACTTTTTGGAAAGTGCCACAATTAGAGAAAATGTTGTAAAGGTTGCAAAATTACTCAACTATACTCCAGCATCACTTAAAGCGGCAAAAGCATGTATTAAAATTCAAATTCAATCTAGTTTAACTTCTGAAGGGATATATCCAAATTACATTAAACTGAAAGCAGGAGATAATTTTGTTAGTTCTACAGATGATGATTCTTTCACATTTGCCACTTTAAAAGATATTTTTGCAAATGTTAATCCAATTACAGGAGTTGCAACATTTGATAAATTAGTCATATATCAAGGAAATAGATTAAATTTTAATTATACTGTAGATAATACTGTAAATCAAGAATATATTATTCCGAATGCTGACGTTGATACTACACTACTGGAAGTTTATATTCGTCCTTCTGAGCAGTCTCAAGAAATTGATACTTACACTCCCGTAAGAAATATTACTACTTTAGATTCTACCTCCAGAGTTTACTTTATAGAAGAAATTGAAGATACAAAATATAAAGTAACTTTTGGAGATGGAACTATTGGTAGAAAATTAATTGATGGAGAATATATTATTCTTTCATATCTTCGTACCAAAGGTGCAGATGGCAACGGTTGTAAGTTGTTTTATTCTATTGGTGAATTTGTTGATAATTTAGGTAGGGCTATTGACCCAGCAGTGGTCAGAATTAACACCATACAGGGGTCTCAGGATGGTGTAATGGCAGAAGACATCACAACTATCAAATACCGTGCTCCTAGACTCTATACGGCACAGTATAGAGCAGTTACAGAGCAAGATTACGAGACCATTACTCAAATGGTATACCCCAATGCAGTCGCAGTTAAAGCATATGGAGGAGAAACTTTAACACCTCCAATTTATGGTAAAGTATACATTGCAATTAAAACAAAATCTGGAACTCAATTAAATGAAGCAACAAGAAAGTCTATTGTTAAAGACTTAAAAGAATATGCCATGGCTTCTATTGAACCTGTCATTGTTGGTGCTGATGAAATGACAATGAATCTTAAATCATATGTTTACTATGATCCTAATCTAACATCAATAAGTAATACCGACTTGGTAGGTAAAGTGCAAGGTATTATTGGTGAATTTAATGGTCAGTCTAACTTAAATAAATTTGGAAACAGAATTGATTATTCTAAACTGAATTGTCTTATTGATGCTGCAGATCCATCGGTAAAAGGAAATATAACTCAAGTAACAGTAACCAAGAAATTTGCTCCAGAATTTGGTGAGAACAACTCAACTTGTTTAAATTTTGGTCAAAGTCTTGTAAATCCTAGTGATTTTGTTGGTAACGGAAATGATGGTGTATCATGTAAAGCATTATTTAATGCTATGATCACAAATGAATTTTTCGTAGATGGCATTACTGAACAATTAATTAATCTAAATTATTCTGATCAATTAGATGCTGGTATTTTTGTTGGAAACAGTGAAACAGTTTTTGTTCCTGTCAGAATGAGAGATGATGGCAAAGGAACTGTACAGTTAATTACAACTCTTAACTCAAAAACTATTATTCTAAAAAATAAAATTGGTACTGTTGATTATAAAAAAGGAATTGTTTGTTTTGGACCTATAAAAGTTCTTGGTATTTCTGGTATAGGCACCGCATCACCAACAGGAACAGGTGTTCTAGGCACTATAAATACTACAGCACTTCCTGCTTCTCCTATTATTACACCTCCACCTGGAACGTTACTAGATATATCAATTCCTGTGATTATTCCTCAGGATGTAGCAACAGTAACTCAGGGAGCTGGAACTTTCGATCCATTTACATTAGATCCTAATGTCCTTGGATCAATCAATGATCTAAATATTGGAGCAATCTTTACATCATTCCCCGATATTGATGATCCATCAGTTACATCTTGTTTCTAGCAACATAATTTAGGTAAGACATGAATATTAAGGTATCCGATAGGGTTAAAGATCAACAACCTCTTTTTATTCAAGAAGAGAATGAAATTTTCTATACCTTGCTTCAAGAATATTATAAATCACAAGAGAAAACAGGTCGTCCATACGACATTGTTAACAATTTGGGTGAATATCTAAATGTTAACACTTATAATCCTATTTCACTAACAGGTTCTACAATTCTGTTAGATGATGTTGGATATAAAGACTCCACTGTCTTTGTTGAAGATGTTACTGGTTTTGTAGAGAAAGATGGTTCGTTCTTAATTGATAACGAAGTATTTTACTATGAGGGTATAACAAAGTCCCCCAATGTAGTTTTAACTCCTGGGATTAGTCTTGTTGAATTTGATTCAAGATACCAAGTATTAGAATCATTATTACCACAGTTAGTTCCAACTGGTACACCACCAATTATGAGAAACACGTATGCGTTACGTGTTGCTGGACAACCAGTTAGTCCTATTGATAAAGAGCATTTAATTGTCTCACTATATGGAAAAATTTTAAAACCTGATATTGATTATAATATTTCAGGAACAAATATTATATTTACTACTCCACCTAGACCAAAAACCTCTGCTGATGGAGATGGTGGAACTTACATCAAATATCTTCTTGGATTTGCACAGAATGCTGTTAAACCACTCGATGAAATTACTACCTTAGAAAATACCAAGAAATATCGTTTATTAACAAATCAGCAACCATATATTTCAAGATCAGAGATCCTATCAATAGTTACATTGGATAAAGTGCTATTGACTCCATATGAGGATTATGTATTTACATCAAAAAATGAAATTTTACTAACAGATACTCCATCACCAGGTTCAAAACTCTTCATAAGATCTATTGAGTATACTGCTAAAGATAGTGGTAAAGGAGCACAAATCATATCTAAGGTTGAAAATAGTAAAGTTACATCTATTATCGTCATTGATGGTGGATCTGGATATTCTACTAATTTTGTTCCAAAAGTTACTATAGATGCAAAAGTTGGAAAAGATGCAACTGCGGTTGCGTTGATTGATGGTGTAAAAACCTTTAATCTATTGTATGGTGGAACAGGTTACACATCTTTAAATCCACCTTTAATTAGTTTTGATGATCCACCCGAGAACGGAACTAGACCTGTAGCAGAAGTTGTTATAGATGATCAGACTGGATCTGTATCCAAGGTTAAACTATTAAATAGTGGTTCTGGTTATCTTACTCCACCAAAAGTTAAATTTACAAATCCTGGTGGTGCAAAAATTACAAGTAAAGCAGCAATTGATGGACAGGGAAAAATTCTTGGAGGAAGTCTATCGATTCTTAAGGGTGGAAATGGATACAAAAATCCACCAATAATTTATGTTGATCCACCAACAACGCCAGGTAGTAATCAAGCAATTATAAGAGCAGTATTAACTGACGATCAAGTAAGTGGTTTCCAAGTTATTTCTAGAGGAAACGGATATACTTTTGAGCCTAGAGTTAGAATTATTGATCCTGTCGGAGCACAAATTTTAGATGTAATTGTAAATAATGGTAGTGTTACTAATATTGAAATTCTTAGTGGTGGAACTGGATATATTGATCCACCATCAGTATACATTGTCGATAATAGAAAAGATATTAATGGATTTGCTTTCGGTGGAACAGGAGCCAAAGCAGCTGCAACAATTTTTAATGGTACAATTACAGATATTAATATTACAGCATTTGGTAGTGGATATTCTTCATCAGAACCACCAACCGTATTCATTTCCCCACCACCAGAAGCAAAAGCATCCACAAATGTTGGAGTTGGTGAAGTTACTGGATTTACAATTCTTACGGAAGGATCCGAATACACCCCCTCAGCATTTGTTGATGTTAGTAGGGGTGTAAGTAATGTAGTTAATTATGATGATAATGGAGAGCAGGTATTTAGAAATGAATTAGCATCTCGTCCAAGACAACATGGACAGGGTGCCATAGTTAAAAATTTAGATTCATTATTTTTACTTCAAATTTTTAAAAGATTTGTAGATCAATATTTGCCATCTTTTAATATTGATTATACTAAAGTAAATTCTGCTCAGATTATTAAATCAATAAAAGATTTCTATCTGTCAAAGGGAACTAAAAATGCTTTAGAATATCTCTTCAAGGTAATATTTGGTGAGAATATTTCAGTAAGTTATCCCAAAGAAGAATTATTCAAGCCATCAGCAGCTACATGGTCTGTAGATACCGTTTTACGTGTTAAATTAATTGATGGGGATCCTGGGAATTTAATCAATACTATTATCACGCAGTATGAAGATGATGTAGATAGTCATGTAAAATATGCATCTGCTCTTGTTGAAAATGTAATTTCAATTTTTGTTGGTGAAAATCAAATTTACGAAATTGCAATTTCAGAAGAAACTAAAGTAGGTGATTTTATTATCCCATACAAAACAAAGTTAGTAGAAGGTGTTGATGAAGATACTAACATATTAACTGTTGACTCCACTCTTGGATGGCCAGAGAGAAATGGCATCATTATTGTAGGCACAGAAAATGATGTTCAGGAATATATTCAATATAAAGAAAAGACACTAAATCAGTTCTTAGAATGTACTCGTTCTAAGAACAATGTAGCTTCTAATTGGGATGCTGGAACATCCATCACTTCTGATATTTTCCTATATGCAAATGCTGGAACTCCAAATCAAGTTAAATTGAAAGTGGTGGGGATTGCAGAAGCAGCAACTACAGAATTAACAAATTCTGGTTCATATTATTTGCCTGGAGATAAATTAAATGTTGCCAAGTTGGGGGCATCTACAGAAGATAAAAAAGTAACTAATTGGTTATTTAACGTCAAGAAATTAGTTAAAATTGAACAGATTGTTCCTGGGGGATTAAACAACAAAACTGCAACGGTAACCTGTACAAATCCTCATGGTCTTCTAGTTGGTGACCAAGTAACTGTTTATGGTGCAAATCCAATTGTTTATAATGGTTCATTCTTAGTTTCGGCACGTATTAGTAATTTTGTTTTTTCGTATGAATTACCTCAACCTGCTGAGTTATCACCTCAAGGAAATATTTTAATTTCAGTTGACTTAAATAAAGGAAAGAGTGATGATATTCAAGTTAATAACTTAGTTACTAATTTTACAAGTAATATACAAAATACTTTCTTTAATAATGAATATGTATATGTAGCAGCAACTGGAATTCCTAACTATAAAATTGGACCATTTGTAAACTCCGCACTCATTCCAGGAAATCAGAGAAAACTTTATAGATTCCCATTAGTAGCAAATACAACTTCTGTAAGATACAATATCCAACCAGGTGCAATTGCAACTTGGGTTAATGGTGTAACAGCATGGTCATATAAATCACAAGAATCTGTAGTTTATGGTGGAATTACTAATGTTGATATTATTGTTCCTGGAGAGGGATATGATGCTTCTTCACCTCCTGCCCTGACATTCGTAGGTGGTGGTGGAACAGGAGCTTCTGCTGAAGTAGTAGTTAATGGAGCTATCTCAGCATTTGATGTAACATCAGGTGGAGAAGCATATAAAACAGAACCATTGGTGTCTATCGTTGGTGGAGGAGGAGCTGGTGCAACTGCAAAGGCAATTGTAACCAATGGTGTGGTTACTCAAATTTTAGTAGAAACTCCAGGAGAAGGATATACATCAGAACCACTTATCAGCATTTCTGGTGGTGGCGGCAATGGTGCTACTGCAACTGCACAAGTTAGAGGACCTATTAAAAAAGTAACTGTTACGAAAACTGGTAAAGATTACACAAGCGTTCCAGCTATTGTTTTAAGTTCTGGTGTAAAAGCAGAAGCACAACCAATCATTATTAATGGTAGAGTAGTTTCAATTGCTGTAATTAATTCTGGTGAAGGATATACTACTGCTCCTAATGTTTATATTAATGGTGATGGATTTGGTGCAAAGGCAAAAGCAATTATTGGAACAATAGGTGAAGATAAAGGAAAAGTAATTGGTGTTGTGATTATCAATAGAGGTGTAGGTTATACTCAAGGTAGAACTAGTATTCGTTTGGAATCTATTGGACAAGGTGCGGTTTTTAAAACAAATGTATTCCAATGGGTATATGATTTAGAATATCAACTAAAAACTAAATTGGATTCTGCTCGTGGATATGTATTTGCTGGTTATAATACTCAGTATGGTGGTGAATATGCACACATATCAAATCCACAAACATTGAGATATGTCCTTGGAGATAATGTATTCAAAAATTCTCAGCAAGTTATTAAAGAAAAAGAAGGAACATTCTCACATTCACCAATTCTTGGATGGGCATTTGATGGAAATCCTATTTACGGACCATATGGTTTCACAGATCCCACAGATTCATCTAAAGGAGTACGTAGGTTAGTAACTTCATATAAATTAAAAGCAAATATTATATACAACGTAGATACTAATCCTATTCCAAAAAGAATTGATGGTCCACCTTTATCATTCCATCCAGCTGGTTCATTTATACAAGATTATGAATATGGTTTTGGATCAGGAGATTTGGATGAATATAATGGAAGATTCTGTAAAACTCCTGAGTTTCCAAACGGAACATATGCATACTTTGTAACTATTGATGCATCTGCAGAAGGAAACCCTGTATTCCCATATATTCTAGGACCTCAATATTATTCAGCAGTAGATAAGTGGAACTTATCACAAACTGCTGTACAATTTAATATTCCTAGAGATGTTGTAAGATTTAGAGACCCATATGAAGACGTAGATATTGATACAGATAGACAACCAAATCAAAGAACAGATACGATTACTACTGAGAATGGTGAAACTATTATCTTTGAAATTCAAGATTCTAACAATGATGGATTAATTGTACCCGATGAAGAAGATGAAATTCTCGAATTGACAGAAGAGCAGTCATTAGAACTATTTGATTATTTCCCATCTGTTGATATTGAATCAAAAGTTGATATTGAAGTAGATACTATTACTAAATTTGAATCTGCACAAATTGATGGATTTGTCATTGAAAATCCAGGTGTCAGTTATAAAGTCAACGATAAAGTTACATTTGATAATGAAGGAACTGATGGATTTGGTGCATCTGCAAAAGTAGAGTCTGTGAAGGGACCAAAAATTCTAAATTATACAACTACTTTTGATGATGTCAATACTATCGCAACAATTACCACAGAAGATGACCATGGATTAGCAATTGGTGACATTGTAATTGTTGATACCGAGGCTGCATTAGACACTAACTTCAAATCATTTAAAGTTAAAACTGTTTCTGGATTGGAGCAAGTAGCAGTAATCCAAGAAGGTATTGGTTATAATAATGATATTCCAGCAGAATATGAATTAATTACAAGTGATGGTCAAGATGCATTATTGGATATCAGTTTAGAATCACAAGGAAGAATTTCAAAAGTTAACATTATAAATTCTGGTAATTCATATGATGTAGATAATCCTCCACAAATTCGAGTAACTCATCCTCAAATTTTCAAAAAAGCAAATTATTTTGCTACAGAATTTGATGGTGCTGGTGGTTATATTGAGTGGCAAGACTCTAAGATTGCTGAAGATAGAAGTATCTATTCTTGTGGTAGATTTATTAGGGATAATGGAGATAGTATTGCAGTACTAGCAAAGTTTAATAATGATGGTAGATTAGTATGGAAAAGAACCCTAACACCATCTGCGCCAACGGCTGGAGTAAAATTTGCAGTGTGGAATAGATTAGTTGTTGTAGATACAAACCCACACACAATTTATGTTGTTGGAAATACAATTCAAAATACTGTAAACTTAACATATAATCCTGATGTCTTAGTTGCTAAGTATATTTCTGGTTTTAATAGTAATAATCAACCTGATGGTATCATCCAATGGCAAAAAGAACTTGCAGGTATTTCTGGAAATACTAGAAGAGATTATGCTACTGCAATTGATTGGTCTGATGAATTAGATGCTCTAATTATTGGTGGTTATACAGATACAAATAGTGAATCTGGCAATGATATGTGGTTTGTATTAATGTCAGAACTGAGTGATATTGTAGAGAAAAGAAAATTAACTACAGATTCAGAAGAAGAAGTACTCACTGATATCTATGCCCATGACGGTTACGTTTATTGGACTGGAATTATAGGTGGAGAAGATATTATCTATGGAAGACTATCATATGATAATATTGATTTAATTCATGATTGGGGAAGAAGAATACAAAACCCAACAAACTACAAATTTACTAATCCAAAAATTAAGATTGATGATTATGAAGGCATGTACCTATATGCTACAGAAATTAATGTAGCTACATCTGAACCAGAGAAAGTTACTCTGTTTAGAATTGATCTAGAACAATACGACAAACCAGTATGGGCAAAGAGGATATCTCCAGCAGCAACTACGTTCACTAGATTAAAAGGAGTTGGTCATACAGTCGATGTATTTAATAATGTTACTCTAGGTATAAGTGTAGAAACTTCAACTGGTTCCTTTGTGGATCTAGTTAAATTTAAGCACAATGGTACTATTTTAAATGATTCTAGAATTAATGTAAATGGTGCTTGGAAAGGATATAGTATTTGTTCAGATAGTTCTGCAGATGTGGTGGTGTTTGGTGTAACTACATCTGATATTGTAACACCAACATTTGTTGGAAATGCTGCTATTTCAACAGCACAATATCAATTTGGAGGAAGTTCCGTATCCTTTGATGGAAATGGTGATTATGTAACCATAGAATCAAATGCAGGATATGGATTTGAAACAGGTGATTTCACAATTGAGTTTTGGGCTCGTTTAAATAATCTATCCAACACTAGAGTTTTATGGGATCAAAGAACATCTGGTTCTGACGTGGCTCCATATATTGACGTTACCGCAGCTGGTGTTGTTAGGTACATAACAGGTAGTGGTATAAATTTACTCTCTGTCACAACAGTTGTAACAAACACATGGTATCACATTGCAGTTTCTAGATCAGGTGGAACAACTAGACTATTTGTTAATGGTGTTCTTCAACCAACTAGTGCTGTTGATACAGTTAACTATCCTGCACGAGGTATTAAACTTGGTGGAGATATTGTAGGAAACAGTCCATATGATCTAAATGGTTTTATTGATGAAGTTAGAGTCACTAAGGGTCTTGCAAGATATACAACTACTTTTACAGTTCCAACAGCATCATTTGATAAAGATGCTCGTACTTCATTATTACTACACTTTAATGTTGGAAAAACATATGATATTTCTTCTTTAATTAAATTTGACAACAACCATACTAAACTTGGATCATATGCTGTTACTTCGTTAAACACTATTAGCAGTGTACTAATAACAAATGTTACATATTCAATTGATGAAGACTTAGTAGCAACTGTAGGTCCGTTTTCACCTGGTAGTGCTGGTTATCAGTTATTGGATTTCTCTGATGCCGTTAGCCTTCACTTGCCTGGAAATTACACATTTACTTCAGGAACAGAAACTTGGGCATCTAGGACTGCAACCATTCCAACACCTGCTGGAAAAACACTTAAGATATCTGCTAATGTAATTGATAAGTATTATCTTAAAGATTCCTCAGTAACAAAGGTTGATATTGTTAAAAAAATTACATTTAATCAACCAAGCAGATTTAAAGTTGGATCACAACTTGAATGGTACACTGTTCAAGGAACTGGACAAAATGCACAAAACGTTGTTAGTGCTTATGGTAAGATTATCGAAGCTGGTGATGATTATGTTACCATTGGTAAAATTTTTGGAACTTTAAATACTACATCTAGAATTAAAGATTCTGTCGATACTATTAATGAATTTGAATATACATTTTTGGAAGTTCCATTTACAACAAATATTGGCACTTTTACAATTCCTCTATCTAATTATACGAGTGATCTAGTTGCTGGCACAAAAGAATTTAAGGCATATAGTGCCGATGATTATGTCCTAAAAATTGTTGACGTTATTGCGGGATCTAATTTCCTACCTGGAGATATTGTACCTATTGGATTTAATGGAGTTAACATTTCATTTAATGCTGCACATACTGTAGCTACATTAACAGGTCTCACTGCAGTTACAAAAATAACCTTAAAGTCAAATCTTAGAAAAATTGTTAAGTCCGTATCAAATACGAATACTGGAGATCTTTACGTTGTTGCATCAAGAGCACACAATTATCTTGCAAAAGATATTATCTTTGTTGAAGGATTCTTATATAATGTGTTTAATGGTAGTTTCTTTGTCAATAGAGTTATCAATACTAGAGAATTTACTTTTGCATTAAGATCTGTAACTCAATTAGATCCTATTACCAGCACTTCTATAACTGCTGTTAATATTTACGCAAAGCATCCATCTTTAGTATTTGTTAAAGGACATCAATATATCTTTGATGTTGGAGATTCATCTAATGCAGGATATTACCTATCATTTTCAAAAGATAATCAATACAAGTTGGAATATTCATTTAACAACATTACAAGAAGTGGAAATCCAGGACTTGATCCACCAGGTGTAATTCCTTATGTTAGATTTAAAACTATTGGTGATGTAACAAATATCTCATATTACTTTGATCCTGCAAGAACTGGTGCAGATAGTCCAGTGGGTGTTAATTCGTATATTGACGTTGTTGAGACTCCATATAAGGGTAAATTTAGAATCACTGCAACTCCAACTTCAAAAACGTTTAAATTCCAATTAGAAAGAGAACCAGAAGGACCAGTAATCTTAGATTCGACTTCGTATTCAACAACTTCTATCAAAGCAGCAGGTCCAATCAATTCTATTAAATTAGTAAACAAAGGTGGATTCTATAAGAAACTGCCAATCGTTACTAATATAGCTTCTGATAGACAGATTGATAGGATTGATATTACTAATGGTGGAACTGAATACGCTCTTGGTGTATATAAAGATGTTCCAATCTCTGGAGATGGTGAAGGTGGAAAAGTTAATATTACAGTAGAATTGGGTGGTGATCCTGTATCTGGAACTATCACTGATGTAGATCTAATTGATCCTGGTAAGGGATATACTACAGGATTTATTCAAATAGATGCTGTCCCTGGTATTCTTGGACCAAGTTTGGCAGGTTCTGGAGGTATTCTGGACGTAGTTATTCCTCCTCAAGGTAATGGTGCTTCTGTGTTCCTGCAGGGAACTCAAGTTGGTAAAATTAAAAGGTTAAAGAACAATAACTTTGGTTTTGACTACCCTCATGATTATACACTACAACCAGAAATTACTTTCCCAACAATTTTACAACTGTTTAATACATCAGTATTGACAGAAATTAAAGTAACCAATCCTGGTTCTGGGTATACAACTGCTCCTGCAGTAATTATAGAAGGTGGTGGTGGAACTGGTGCAATTGCTGTTGCAACAGTTAAAAACAATCGTCTTCAGGAAATTTTTGTTAAAGATCCTGGATCTGGATATTCATCTGAACCAAAAGTAGTATTGAAATCAGAATTTGTATATGTGGTAAACGTTGACCTTGGGTATTTCCAGTTTAATTTCCCTCATGGAATCGGTACTGGAGCTGAAGTTTCTTTAAGAGCAGATGACATTGGATCTACAATAGGACAATTACCACAACCATCTTCGGCAGGTTTAACATCGTTAGTTGAAGGTCAAATTTATTTTGCTATTGCAGGTAGTATAAATGGTCTTGAAGATAACCAGTTAAGAATTGCTCTCACAGCTCAAGATGCACTGAATGGTCAATTTATTACTTTCCTGAACAATGGTTCAGGTAAGCAGATTTTACTTACTGAGGTATTTGGTGGTAAGGCAGAAGCAATTGTAGAAACTTCTAGATTCTTACAAGGTGAAAAGGTATTCCAAGGTAATAATTTAGATGACCCTTCTGCAGTTGGTTATGTTTCAACTAACAATGGTTGGCAGATTGGTCCAAGACTATTAAAAGTAGTTGATTATACTGGGGATTGGAAAGTCGGTGAAAAAGTCACTGGTATTATTTCTAAAGCAAGTGGAACCATTGATAACATCAATACTGCAGTAGGAACATTGAATATTGGTTCATTAACACAAACTACTGGTAAATTTATTGATAACGTTGGTAAACCATCAGAGATTGTACAAAAAATTCAAGACTCCTATTTTTATCAAGACTTTGCATATGTGGTTAATAGTGAAATTCCAATCAACACTTGGAGAGATACTGTAAGAAAAATTAACCACCCTGCTGGATTTAATATCTTTGGTCAATTGAATCTAACAGGTGGTAAGGATCTTTCTGGTAGAAAAGTTGCTACTGATTTTACTAAGAGAGTAGACATTTCAGAATTTACAAATTTTGCAGAGATTATTAACTTTGCTGCTGCTCAACCAATTTATTCAGAATTTAATAATAGTGATGTTATCTTTAGAAATAAGAGACTTACATCATCAGAAGAAATTCTGACATCAGTCGTCAAAAAAATTGATGATATATCCTCACTGTTTGATGGAGAAAAAACAGCTTTCCCACTTAAGATCAATGGAGACCAAGCAATTGCTTCAACTGGTCAGTCAATGATTCTTATCAATGGTATTGTACAAGCTCCTGTACAATCATATACGATTGCAAATGGTAATATCCAATTTACTGAACCACCAAAGCCACCTGCTTCTGTAGTTTATAGAGAAATTGAGTTTGAACCTGTACAAGTAAAAAGAATTGCAATTTCTAACATCTCAGGTATTTTACCAGAAATCAATCAACAGATTAGAGGTATTACTACAAACGCAACTGCGGTTGTTGTTTCTAGTACAACGTCTTATCTAGATGTAATTAATGTTGTTGGATCTTTCCAGGTCAATGAAACTATTGTGGCATCTGCTACAGGGTTAAATGCTACCTTAGTCTCTGTTTCTACTGTTATTCAGGATACAATTTTTGAGTTTGGTGAGCAGATTACAAATCTCAACAAAAAAATTGCAATTGTTGAAGAAATTAACTTAGCAACATATTTCCCAGAATTCCCAACACAAATTAGTGCTTGGAATAATTTAACAGCACAAAGTGGAAACCGTTTCCAAGATGCAGCTAATTTAATTGAAGGTAATAGAACATATATCATTGAGCAAGCATTTAATGATCTACAAACACAATATCCTGTATTTTCAGTTCCTGGGGGAGCTGGTGGTCCAGATAAGTGTAGGAGAGATATTGGTTATGTCGTCGATGCTACTCGTTTAGATTTGAAGGGTGCTGGTAATTCAAATATAATTGAGACAACTAAAAAATACTTTAACAATGGTGCTCCACTCGTAAATGGTCTTCTTGGTGAAGAAGAGCAAGCAATATATGCTTTCAACAGAGCAGTATATTATATGCAGCAAGCAGTTAATAATCAACTTCCATTTAAAGATGTTGATATTTATGCAGATAAAGTATCCGCTACTAATGGAGGAGCAAATCCAAATACTAATACTAACCTAAATCCAAACAATTGTGCTGATGTTAGATCTGCAATTGCTACTATTGTTGGAATTTTAACTAATGCATTATCTAGTGGATCAATTGCATCATTGCCTTTCTCAAATCCTGGTGTATGGAATATTGGTTCACAAACTAATAGACTCATTATTAGTAAAACTTTTGGTACATCTAAGTATGAAACAGGTTTATTTGAAATTAAACTAAATGATTTCTTCATCAGTGCACAAACTGGAATCGTTGCAAAAGTTACAAAGATTGGTCCATATAGAGATCCTCAAACAAATCAAGTTGTCTCAAGTCTCACGATTAACACTGGATCTTCATTCTTTGGTCTGATTTTTGAGAGACTGCCTCTACCACAAAATCCCAATACTATTACTGATGATGTTAGTAAAACAATTATTGGTGCAGCAAAAGTTGATAATTATACTCAATTTGTCAACCAAAACTTCCCCCTATCAGAGTTTGCCCAAAATATTAATTTAGTATACGACAACTCATCTGGAACTTGGTCTGAAGGTGATTACATTAGAAATGTAGAAATTTCATATGCTAATGCTAATGTACCAGATTTCCATAGAGGACTCGATGCCAAGAAACTAATTCAATTAAATAGAACTGCAATCATCAATCAGGTAATTGATGATATTGAAGCAGAATATCCAGATTTTGATTTCCCAAATAATAGTACTGCAAAATGCGAAAGAGATCTTGGATATATAATTGATGCGGTATGTAATGATTTAGCATCTGCTGGTAATGCTAACATTGTTACCAACACTAAAAAATACTTTAGTAGTGACACTCAATTGCTATCTTATGGATTAGACGGAGAAGTAATACAGTCAGTATTTGGGTTCAATAAAGCTCGTGACTACATGAAACTGGCTGTAGTAAATGGATTAACAATTCCTGGTGCTCAGCAAGATCTGAGTATTATATTCGATCCATCTCCAACATCAGGAACACCAGGAAACACAAATCCAGGTTCATGTGCAAACATCAGATCTAATATTGATACTCTAGTTGCAATTTTAACAACAGCATTAAATGATGGTAACTTAAATTCTCTGAATTCAATTACTATTACAGATGGTGCATTTACTACTGGTGAAACAATTAGATCTAGAAAGATTGTTTACAAGAATAAAACAGCAGGCACCTTCTTCCCAGAATTTACTCTGACAGGATTAACTAGTGGAACTCAAGCAGAAATTATTGGCGTAAACACAGCAAATGCTTATTTGTATGTAAAACCACCAACTGGAGTATTCACTGCTAATGAGAGACTAGCAAACTGGAAGATCACTAATACAGGAACACCAAAAGTAAGACTCACACCTACACCTAATTTTAGGTTTGTTGATGCAGCCAATAGAATTAGTGCAAACACTGAGTTAATCAAAGAAGAAATTATTGGTTATATTGCTAGAAAATATCCAGATTTTTATTATCCAAAATCCCCATCAAATTCATATCGTTACAAAGATGCGGCAAACTTAATACGTGGAAATCTTGATTACATTGTTATCAATGCATACAATCAACTTATATCACAATATCCTACATTTTCAGTTCCTGGTGGTCCAGATAAGTGTAAGAGAGACATAAGATTGATTGTATTATCAATTGCTCAAGATTTATATGATGGTGGTAACAAGTGGACCAGACAATCGACATTATACTATTTTACCAATGGTGCACCAATTAATAATGGTTTAGTTGGTGAAGAGGCACAAGCTGTAGCTGCTTTTAATGCAGCAAGAGATCTGTGCTATTCTGCAATTACAAACGCATTACCATACAAAGATTTAACAATTACGGCTGACCCCACTCCAGGGTCAGGTACGTCATCAAACACAAATGAAAGTTCATGCGTGAATGTTAAGAATACAATTTCTACATTATTCACCATGTTAACTACTGCTATTACTAGTGGAAGTATTGCAGGAATTCCTGCAGAAAATCCAGGTGATTTTTCACCAGGAGAAACTAAGTGTAAGAGAGATATTGGAAAGATTGTAGAAGCATTTGTATTCGATTTATTGTATGGTGGTAATTCTTCAGTTATAACTGCAGGTGATTACTATGTAGATGGCAATGGAAACATTCAATTTATTCTTGGAGAAGAAGAACAATCACGAGCAGCATATAAGTATGGTAGAGATCTAATGATTGCAGCAATGCGTAACTTTACTGTTACCATGCCAAATACAGTTAGAGCTGCATCAACTACATTAACAGTAACTTCAACTGTTGGTATTGTTGAAGGTATGGATGTTACTGGAACTGGATTCTCATCCGACACCCGTGTTGTTTCAATATTATCAGATACTACATTATTATTAAACCAAAATCCATCTACTGCTGGAACAGGTTCTGCAATCTTTACATTGAATTTTGCAAAATATACAACTATAGCACCAAATAAGGATACGACAATTACTGTAGATACATCAACTCCACAGTGTGCTGATATTGCATCTGCAATTGATACTTTATGGTTAACATTAGATACTATTATTGCTACAAAAATTGTACCTAATAAGATATTACCAACTTATAGCAATAAGTTTGGTATTTCCTCAGCTGCCTTTGGAGTAAGCAACACTGGTACAAATAATATTAAAATTGATAATCCAGAAAAACTTGGATTGGGTACTAATAATTGGACAATGGAAATGTGGATTTACAAAACAGTAAATGCCACTTCACAATATCTACTTGATATGAGATCATCAAACCCAGGGGCTCAGGTTGTTCCTACATTGTATATCAATACATTAAATCAAGTTGTATATTATACAAACGGTGCTAATAGGATTATTTCTAATGAAACAATCCCAGTAAATACTTGGACTCATATTGCTGTGGTTAAAGGTAATTTAACTACTAAGATGTATATTAATGGAGTTCTTCAAACTCAAACATTTGCAGACGACTTAAATTATGTTGGTCAAACATTAAGAATAGGTTCTACATATCAAGATGGTACTGGTTTCCGTGGTTTAATCGATGAGTTGAGAATATCAGCAATTAATAGATATACTGCAAACTTCACTCCACAAGTAGAAGCACATGAAGGTGATTCTGGAGATATTCTATTATTCCACTTTGATGGTCCAAGTGGAGTAACTGATATTTATCCAGAAAGTTATGTTGAGGCAACATATGATGCGTTAAGAACTTCTGTTTCTGTTATTGGTCAGATAGATCCTCTGTCTAAAAAATTAGTTGTTGAGGTCATTGATTCTGCTAGAGAAGAATACAGACAAGCAGCTGATTATGTAAGGAAGAACAAACAGTTTATTGTTGATGAAATGATGGGATATTTAAAAGCAAAATATCCACTACTGGTTATGCCAGGGGATGAAGCAGGTGGATACGAAGGTACAGATACTTGTGCTAGAGATGCAGGATTAATTGTAGATGGTATCGTTAACGATTTAAATCTTGGTGGTAATTATCAAACTGTTTATACTGCCAAAGCATATCTTGAAAAATCAGGTGGGGTGAAGTTTATTGGAAATGAATTACTACAATCGGTTTATGCATACCAGAAAATTGGAGAAATAATCAATGGTATTCTGACAAATACTATAACTACACTATATTCGGATATTATTATTATTCCAGTGGTGTCTACATATAGTGCAAATGTTACTAATGAAGTAACTTATCTATGTGATGTTATTGCAGACATATTAGCACCAACTGGAGATAGATTCAGAGATGCTGCAGATTTACTGTATTTTAATAGACAGTATATTGCAGAAGAAGTTGTTGAGGGAATCGAGGCATATTTCAAATGGACATATGTTCCAACTGGTGTTGTTTATGATCTATTTACAAATCCAAATACGCAGAAATGCATTCGGGATTTGAGAGATCATCTCATTCCTGCGATGATGACGGATCTTATTACTGGTGGTAATAATGCAACCCTGGATGCATTTAATACATACCTTGATACTAACACTAATATTTTATTTGTTGAAGATGAATTATTAGCAATGCATAAATCTTTAGAGTTGGCAAAACCAATTGCTCAAAAGGCAGTTAACAATTTACTTTATGCTAAAAACTCTACGAACACTCCATCAGGGGCATATGTTGCATTATATACAAATGTCCAACCATATAGAAACTTGTCTATAACTGGAGATCCAGTTAATCAAAATCCAAACGGTTGTGCAAATGTAACTTCTGCAATCTCAACACTATTTGACTTACTGTTAGGTATTATTTCTGAGGAATCTGCTCAGTATAGTTCACAGAATAGAAGAAATGCTGCAAAACTCTTGTTGTTTAATAGAAGTTATATTGCAAATGAAGCATATAACGATACTAAACAAGCATATCCACTATATCCTGGAACAGTTAGTTTTGGTTTTGATATAATTGCTGACATGTTGTATGATCTTGTTACAAATGGCAATGCTAAATCTTATGCGAGATGCTTAAGTTGGTTAGATGCGTTCTATAATTTTATTGCTTTCAGTGGATATAATCCAGTCCATCTTAAATTCCACTTGGATAGAATTAAATTCTGGGCAAACAAAGCAGTTACTCAAACATTAAATCCATTAGGACCTACTACTAACCAACCAAGATATAGTGAGCAAGCATTGGCTGTTGGTGATACTTCAACTTATATTGATACATTAATTGCTATCTACAAGCTTGTAATTAATACTCCTGCAAACATCACTAGTATTACTAGAGATGCTGGGGTAGAGGTTCCATCAAAAACTTATGCAACTAGAACAATTCCTATTCCGTACTCAATTTCATTCGAACCATCAGCATTTATATATGGTGAAACTTCAACATCGGTTGCAGAAATTTCAGCATTGCAATACAACAAATATCAAATTAGAAAATTATACAATAGATATACTATCACACTAGGTGGTGGGCAGAATCCTCCTAAATTTGTTACTGGGGAAACTGTTGAGGATGCATTAAATAATACTGCTATCGTTTATCAAACTAATGGTAGTACCTATTTGGATCTAATTTCTATTTCTCCTGGTATACAAGTTGGTGATGTATTAACAGGAAATACTAGTGGTGCTACTGGTACTATTACTACAGTATCTAATAAAATGATGCTAAAACCAATGATGGGAACATTCTCAACTGGTAGTCCAATTTATTCGGAAAATTCTGCTGCTTTTGCAAAAATTAATCAATGGAATTACAATTCTGGAGCAATACTCGGAAATACTTCTGGTACACTAACACTAGATACAGAAACACTTCAAGGTGGGTTCTCATATAGTGAGTTTGTATATGCATCTGAATCAGAAGTCTTGTTATCCTGTTTTGATGCTGTAGGATTTAATGCTCCTATAATTGGAGAATATCTAAGAGGATCTACTGTAACTCAACTAGTACTTAATTTAAGTACAGTTACTACTGGTGGAAATCCATCTGACACTTTCTTACAAGGTGATAAACTAGATGTTATTGTTAACAACTTACCTACAGGTCAATATGCAACTGTCATTTCATATGATTCCGTAACTGGTACAATGTTTATTGGCAACAAAACAAGCAATTTTGATAATGATGTAAACACTGGAAGTTCTGTAGTTGGTGTATTCCAACCTGGAACACTTCAACCAAAAATATTTGGTCAGGTTCTTACAGTCAATACTACCACATCATCACCTTCTGGCAAAATTACTAGAATTGAGCAAAGTGGAGGAAACTTTAAGTTATGGTTAACTGAAGTAAGTGGAACCTTCCTATCAAATCAACAGTTACTATTAAATGGTGGATTAAAATTAATCAATATTAATCCTACTGAAGTAGTAGCAAGAGTCAATAGATATGCAAGAGGTTTTGATGGAAGTACAGTATCATTCAAATTAACTTACAATAATGGAACTCCATACTTCCCAGATTCTGATGGTCACTTATTAGTATTTGTTAATGGTATCCTACAACCACCTGGAGCAGACTATGCATATACTATTTTTGCAGATAATATTCAGTTCACTGAAGCTCCACCTGCGGGATCTACGTTTAATGCATATTATATTGGTAAACTAAGACTGTTAGATGATATCTCATTTGACTTTGATTCACTTAGAAGTTCATTCAACCTTAAATTTAATGGAGTATTCTACTCACTGACAATTACTCAAGGTGTTCAATCAAATATTATTCTGCCTGAAAATAATATTATTGTTGCTATCAATGGTGTTCTTCAGGAACCTGGGGTTGGATTTAAATTAATTGGTTCAAGAATTACATTCTCAGAAATTCCTCGTGCTGGATCTTCATTCGTAGCATTCTCATATATTGGTTCTGATGCAGACGTTGTTGCAGCAACTGTTGTTCCACCGATTGAAATTGGAGATGAAATCTTCATTGATGGTGAAGATTCAAATCGTACTGTTGCTGTTATTGAATCATCTAATTCACTTGTAACATTTGAATACTCTGGATCTGTTAAAGGTAGAAATGGTAAAGCAACTGCAGTCATTACTCCAGGAAGAATTGATACTGCTTTGGTAACTGCACCTGGATCTGGATATATAACAAGACCAACTGTTAACGTCCTATCACCAACTGGTTTTGATGGGCAAATCTTAGCAAGAGTTGGTGTATATCAGGTAGTCGTGGCAAACTCTGGTTCAGGATATGTATATCCTGAAGTTCTAGTTGATAATCTTGTTCCCGATTTACCAACTGGATTTAATCCAACTCTTGATAGTACTTCTGCAACAATAGATAATACCCAATTAACTTTAGACCAAACATAAATACTAAAGGAAAAAGAATAACCATCATGGCAAAGCAGTCTTTAAATATTGGAACTTCACCAAACGACGGAACTGGAGATAGTATACGATTTGGTGCTAGTAAATTAAATGCTATGGTTGATGAACTGTACCAATCTCTTGGTACAGGAACTAATTTACAAATTAATATTGATGATGTAGTAGCAGGTAAAATTCTTAGATCAAATGGTACTCAGTTTGTATCATCAGTTTTATCATATAATGAGTTAACAAACCTACCTATTATTCCACAACCACAAGTTAATGCAAACTGGAATGCTACATCTGGGATTGCTCAAATCTTAAATAAACCAAATCTAGCAACTGTTTCTACAACTGGAAATGCTGCGGATTTAAATTGGGCAAATTATAATGATATCCCCGACCTGCCAACTGCATCTACCAAAGCAGGTATGCTTGCTAAGGTAACAACAACCAATAGATTATATTATTCTGATGGATCTGCTTGGAAAAGAATTGCAGATTATGCAGAATTAAGTCAACAATTAGTTGGTCTGTCTTCAAGAACAACTGTAGCAGCAAATACTATAGTTCTTGGAAATAATGCATCTGGATATATTGAGGTTACTGGATTTAAGTCATACTCTCTGTTAAAGGTACAAACAAGTACTGCTGCCTGGGTTACTATCTACACTGATTCAAATAGCAGAGCTGCTGACTACAGTAGATTAGAAGACGAAGATCCTGCAAACGGTGCTGGTGTAATTGCAGAAGTTATCACCACTGGACCACAAACACAACTAATGACACCTGCAGTATTTGGATTTAACAACGATACTACACCAGGATCAAATATTTACATGAAAGTGACTAATAAATCTGGGTCCGCAAATACAATTACAGTATCACTCACTCTATTGCAACTAGAGGCATGATGAAAGAATACGTAGTAACATTACAAAATTTTCAAGATCTCGATGCATTCTATGAAGACATGGAAACCGAAGGAGGTTCCATTACTATTCCAAATAGATTAGTTGAATGTGCAATGAGAAGAAATATCTCTAGAAACACTCATTACTTATTAACAGAAGAAGAAGCAGAACTTTTAAGAAATGATTCTAGAGTTTTAGCTGTTGAACTATTACCATCTGAAGTGGGATTAGTAGTAACACCGTATTACAATCAAACAGGAATATTTCAAAAAAGTTCTACAATAGGGAGTAATGAAAAAAATTGGGGTTTACTTCGTTGTGCAAGAGGATCTCAAATACCTAGTTGGGGAACAGATGGATATCCATATCCATCACAAACAGGAACAATAAACACAACTGCATCAGGTAAAAACGTTGACGTAGTAATTGTTGATTCTCATATAAATCCTCTTCACCCAGAATTTGCAGTAAACCCAGACGGAACAGGTGGTAGTAGAGTCGATCAAATTAACTGGTTTTTATACAATGAATTTTTAGAGTTTCCCTATACTGGACCATATAGTTATAGTAATATTTCTAGCAATCATGGAACTCATGTGGCTGGAACTGTTGCAGGAAATACACAGGGTTGGGCAAGAGATTCAAAGATCTATAATATGGAATTTGGTTATAATGGTGGGAATGCTCCTCCTGGGGGAAATTGGGAATTATATTTATTTGATTATCTCAGAGCATTTCATTTGTTTAAACCAATTAATCCAGCAACAGGAACAAGAAACCCTACCGTAACTAATCATAGTTGGGGATATAGTTATAATCAAATTGACTTATCACAGGTAACCTCTGTTACATATCGAGGTACTACTACTAGTTTAAGTGGATTCTCAACTACAGTTAAAGCAACCACTTTACAAGCAAATGGAGTTCCTGTTCCTGGTGGTACTTATCTTTACAGAGTACCTGCAAGATATGCTGCGTTAGATGCAGATATTCAGGATGCAATTGCAGATGGAGTTATTATAGTCTCATCTGCAGGAAATTCATATTGGAATATGCAACCTTCAACAGGACTAGATTACAATAATTATGTTTCAACAAATAATTTTGGTGTGGTGTATCACTCTAGAGGTTCATCCCCAGGAGCCGCAGATGGAGTAATTTGTGTTGGTAGTGTTGGCACTTTAATAGGAGAAAATAAATCCAATTTTAGTAATTGGGGATCAAGAATTGACATTTGGGCACCTGGTTCAAATATCATTTCAGCAGTATATGATACTGGAGCTGCTTCTGAATGGGGAATTAATTTGGTAAATGATCCAAGAAATTCTAGTTATAAATTAGGATCAATTTCTGGAACTAGTATGTCATCTCCACAAGTTGCTGGTGTTGCTGCGTTGATTGTGGAATCTTGTCCAAATATTAAACAAAATGAAATAAAAAATATATTAATCAAAACTTCAAAATTAAATCAAATTACCGTTGGATCGACACCAAACCAATCACCGTATACTGGTTTTGGAGACTCAAATAATAGGTATTTGTTTTATAAATTGTTTAGAGGATTGACTGGGGAAGTATACCCCAGAAAAAATCAAAATGGTAGGGGATCAGAAGGTCAAACATTTCCAAGAGTAAAAATCAAATATATCAGATAAATATCATAGTAGAGAGAATATATAAATGGCAATTGTACCTGGATCTGGAGCTAAGATAAGACCAATATTTAATCAATACTTGGGTGTAGATAGTGTTGAGATTCTTTCTGGTGGATCTGGATATAGATCGGATGCTCCTCCCCTATTAAGGATTACTGGGGCAGGAGTTCCAACACAAGAAGCAAAACTTAGACCAATTATTAAAAATGGTGAAATTATAAAGGTACAAGTTATTGATGGTGGATATGGATATGATCCGTTAAGAGTTGAGATAACAGGAACTAACCCTCCAGGACTGGGAGAGGGAACTCCATCTGGTGCAATAGGTAAAGTTTTTTTAAAAAAAGATCAATATGGTGTTGATACAGGAGAGATTGAATACATTCAAATGACATCTCAGGGTGATAGTTATTTTGGCACTACACTTGCTCAAATTAGAGGAGGAGGGGGAACTGGTGCTACTCTAAGTCCTGTAACTGGATTCATAACTGGTTTATCTATTATAAACACAGGGAGAGAATATCTGAATGCCAATACACTAGTTTCTATTTCTGGAGGTGGTGGATCAGGTGCTCAAGGTGTTGTAAATATTAATGAATTTGGGACAGTATCTAGCATCTACATTGAAAATCCTGGGGAGTTCTATGAAACAAATCCTCTAGTTTTATTAGTTGGTGGAGGAGGATCTGGTGCAAAGGCACAAGCATTTACAGACCTTGGACAAATTTCAGATATTGAAATTATAAATGGAGGAGATAGATATACATCGGCACCAGAGGTTGTATTTGCAAGACAAACTAAGTTATCAAGAAAAATTAGAAATAGACAGATTTATAATTCTGTAGTTAAAAATGTTGTCGGATTGATTAAAGATGTAGAACCTTCCGATACAGTAATCCATTTAGAGTCAACTGGAGGATTACCAGGATCTGGATCAATCTTCTTAAACAAAGAAATTATATCCTTTACTGGAAAAACTCCAACGAGTCTTACTGGATGTAATAGAGGTGTTAACTTCAGATATGATCAAAAAATTGTATTAGATAATGGAGCTGATGATGCATTTGGAATTTCGCAATACAAATTCCAAGTCACAGATAGAGTAAATAGAGTTAATGCAAATGCATCTAATAAAATTGCTAAAGTATATGATTGGGTTCCAGAGACAAAATCTTTGTACATTAAATTTGAAATTGATGAATTAGCATTCATTGATGCAGGCAGAGCAAATGAAAAATCAAATGTTATTTCATTTAGTGGTGGTATATCTGGTTCGGCAACAACATTTCCACATAGAACTATTGAGGCAATAGGAGAATTTATTATTATACTAACTCAACCAACCATATCTATTTTGCAAGATTATAAATTTGAAGATTTTTATCTTGGTGAAGTTACTTCAACATCTACACTGTTTCCTGGTGGTGATGGATTTGCTGACATCTACAATGAAGGTACTGCATATGAAGATCAAATTTACTTAAATGGTGGCAGAGCTGATACATTATATGGTATTGAAGAAAATACAGGAGGCACAAATACAACATTATTCACTACGGGAGAAATTGTTAGAGATGCTTCATTGCCACCATTAGAACCATCTATTATTGAAGTAACAGGATTAACTGATGGTGAAAGACATACATGTATAATTAAACTAGGAGTAAAACCACTTGCAGCAACCCCATTTATTTCTGGTGCAATAGCAACAGGAGCAACTAGTACAATTCAAAGTACTATTATCTACTATAGAACAATAATTAATGGTTTATGGTCAACCAGTGCCACCATGAATTCGTTATCAAACATTATTGTTGTAGCAAATACAGTAGATCTTGAAGAAGGTATGTTAGTGGCAGGTGATGTAATTACTCCAGGATCCGTCATTAAAAGAATTATTAACTCTACGACATTAGAATTATCACATCCAGTTGGATCAATTATTGGTACTAATACAAGAGCAATTGTCGTAAGAATGCAAAATGAACCTCAAGAACTTGAGGACGATCCTACATACCTAGAAACTTTTAATTTACTATATGTAAAAACTCCACAATTTGGATCCAATCCACCATCAGAGTATCAAATTGGAGAGACAATTACGGGTGCAGGTGGTGGAAATGGAAAGATTACTTCTGTATCTTACTTCTCCTTAGTGAGAGACGAAACAGGTAATTAATATAGTATAAATAACTAAGGAAAAACGAGTACTGAAATGGCATTACTTACCGACCAATTTAGAGTTTTTGCGGCAAAAAGATTTATCAAAACCTTAGAAGGTCCAGATAAAACTGCTTCGGACATTGTTGCAGGAACAAATAGAGATCGTCTTTATGTTTTTATTGGAAGACCACAAGAGTGGGACAATGAGAATGTCCCACCAGATCCTATTGACTCATTCCAACAGTTTAGTGATGTATACGATGATCTAATTTCTCTAAAAAGAGTTTTAGCAAACGATACTATTCAAGTTATACGTCGTATTGACTGGACTCCACCAGAACAAACAACAGGTGGTTTGGGATACACATATGACATGTATCGTCATGATTATTCTTCCATTAAAACAGCATCGTCTGGTGCTACTAAACTATATGATGCTGACTTTTATGTCGTAAACTCACAGTATCAAGTATATAAGTGTATCTTTAATGGTACTTCACCATCAGACCCTAATGGAAAACCATCAACTGTAGAACCAACTGGAACTTCTACATCTGTAATTACAACTACTGATGGATATAGATGGAAGTATGTTTATACTATTCCCGTTGGCTCTGTTTTGAAATTCTTTTCAAATGAGTATATGCCAGTACTAAGTGATGTTGCAGTTCAGTCAGAAGCAGCAGAAGGTGAAATTGATACTGTTATTATTTCCTCTTCGGGATCTGGTTATAACAATGGTACTTATGAAAACGTTCCCATTAAAGGAGATGGTTCAGGAGGAAGAGTTTCTATCGTTGTAGATGGTGGTAAGATTGTTTCATCAACCGTAACCTCTGGTGGATCTGAATATTCTTTCGGACAAATCATTGTTGATGAAATCAATGGTATTGGAGCTGGTACTGGTACTGGTGGTCTTCTCGATGTGATTATTCCCCCAAAAGGAGGTCATGGTTCAGATCCATCATTTGAATTGGGTGGATATAGAGTCATGATTAATACCAAGTTTTCTTATGCAGAAGGATCTGGTGACTTCCCAACAGATAATGATTATCGAAGAATCGGTCTTATTATTAATCCAAATCGTTTTGGCACTACAGAACTTGCGTCTGAATTAACATTATCTGGAACATATGCTGTTATTTTCCCACCAACATTTACTGGATCATATCAAACTGATGAGATCATCTCTCAAACAAGAACTATTGGTGGACAACAAATTACTGCTAGAGGTAGAGTCATTTCTTGGAACTCTACAACTAAAGTATTAAAATACTATCAAAATAGAATTGATGGTATCTTTCCAGAAATTACTGGATCATTATCGGAGTTTGAAGGTGGTAATCCAGTAATTGGAGCATCATCTGGAACTTCTGCAGAACCAGATGTTAACTTTCCAATTATTCCAAACTCATCCACAAGATCTATTAATAATACAGAATATGATCTAGGAATGAGATTTACCAATGGATATGCAAAACCAGAGATCGATAAGAACTCTGGTGATGTAATCTATATAGATAATAGAAGGTCAATCTCACGTGCTGGTGACCAGATCGAAGATATCAAAATTGTAGTCGAATTCTAAAGTAGGAAGTCCGATGCCCCAGAATACTAATCTCAACATTTCACCATATTATGATGATTTTGATAAATTTAGCAATTTTTATAAGGTTCTATTTAGACCTGGATTTCCAGTACAGGCTAGAGAATTAACCACATTGCAATCTATACTACAGAATCAAATTGAGTCTGTAGGTACACACCTTTTCAAAGAAGGTGCGATGGTCATTCCTGGGCAAATTGGATATGATACTAAAGCTCAGGCAGTAATTCTTCAAGCAAACTTCCTTGGTACAGCAGTTGAGAATTATCGAGAGAAGTTAGTTGGATCTATTATCACTGGATTAACAACTAATGTTAAGGCAAAGGTCGTCTATACATTATCTGCAGAAGAATCCGAAAAAGGTTATATCACACTATATGTAAAATATACCGAGTCTGGTGGAGATAATAGTGAGATAAGAACTTTTGTAAATAATGAGCAGTTAGTTTGCGATAAAGAAATTACATTTGGTACAAACCTAATTGAAGTTGGTACACCATTTGCACAATTGCTACCAAACAATGCCATTGCAATTGGTTCAACTGCAGCTATTAATACTGGTGTCTATTTTATTAGAGGATACTTTGTTGATGTTCCAGAACAAACTATTATCCTTGATCAATACAGCAACTATCCATCATATCGTGTAGGTCTTGAAGTTTCAGAATCTATTATTACACCAGAAGATGATGAAGCATTAAATGATAATGCAACTGGCACTTCTAACTATGCGGCACCAGGTGGGCATAGATTTAGAATCAAAGTAACATTGGTTAAAAAAGTAATCGATGATGATACAGATAAAAATTTCATTGAATTACTTCGTCTAAACAATTCTAAGGTTGAAAAGTTCGTAGAAAGAACTCAGTATTCAGAATTGGAAAAGATGCTTGCAATTAGAACGTATGATGAATCTGGTAATTATACCATTAAAGATTTTGATGTACGAATGAGAGAATCTCTAGATGATGGATTGAATAACGGTGTATTTGCGTTAGGTACAAAAACACAACAAGGAAATGCATCATCTGAAACCAAATATGCTGTGGAGATTGGTCCAGGTAAAGCATATGTTCTAGGATATGAAATTGAAACTTTAGCACCATCTTATGTTGATTTAGATAAACCAAGAGATACGAAAGCATTACAAAATAGTATCATCCCATTTGATATGGGGAACTTCTTAACAGTCAACGAGGTTTGGGGTTCACCTATTATTAATGGAAATGGTATTACAACAAATTATCAATTGGTAGAACTAAGGGATCAAAGAGGTTCAAATGGAACTATTGCAGGTAACATTATTGGTTATGCAAGAACTGCTATCTACGAATACGATAGTGGTACTACTGTAAATGCTCCAACAACAACTTATAAAGCATATCTATTTGATGTTCAACCACTAAGTTTATTTAAACTATCAAATAGTGTGACTCTTGTTCAAGGTCAAGTAATTAGAGGTCGTACATCTAAAGCAAAAGCATTTGTTGAGTCAGATCAAACAGGATCACTAATTAAGTGTTATCAAATTTATGGTAAATTTATTGAAGGTGAAGTTATTGTAAAGGATGGTATTGAACTTGGTGTTTTAAATGATTTTTATCAATATGATTTTATTGATACAAAAGCAATTGTGGGTAGAAATAATTCAAGTACAGTTACCTTCCAAGCATCAGCAGTTTTGGATGAAAAGAGAATTATTAGTGGAACATCCTTTACTGTTTCTGGATCTACCACACTTACTGGATCTTTAAGTAATTTTACCAGAGATTTAAGACCTGGTGATATGATTTTCTTCGATACTACTAAGTATGCTCAAGTTAAGAAAATTAGTTTAGTTTCAACAAATATTGATAACCAACTTTCTAATTCTACTGTTCTTACTTTAGAAAGTGGAGGAACTCTTGCAAATGGAACTTATAACTCTCTTTATAGATTAAGACCACAGTTAAAAGAAAAGCAATATGCTGATCTTTTAATTGAAATGCCAAAGAGTTCCGTCAGAGCAGTTAGTGATGAATCAGTTATAGTTGCAAGATCTTTTGACAATATTACAGTTACTGGTTCCAATAACTTTACGATTACTCTTCCTTCAGATGAGCAGTTCTTAGCATATGATAAAGATCATTATAATCTAGTTTCTCTTGCACCAACAGCTGGAACTATTATTGATATTTCAGATAAAATTTCATTCAACTCTACTGGTACACCAAGAACATCTCTCACAGTAAGTAACTTAACTGGATTTACTACTGTTCGTTTAGTTGCATCACTTTCAAAGAACCAAGTTGCTAAGAGAATCAAAACTGCGACAAAAATGAATGTTTTGAAACTAGAAAGAACTAGTATTAGTGGTGACGTAACTAAATTTGGTTTGAACTATGGTTCAATTTATGGTACTAGAATTGAAGATGAAGAAATTTCATTAGGGTGCACAGATGCATATGAATTGCAGGCAGTGTACGAATCTACCGTAGATGGTTCTCCATCAGTGCCAAGTATCACAATGCAAGATGCTACTTTCTTTAAGAAAGGAACATTAATTCAAGGAAAAACTTCTGGTGCTAAGGGATTAGTTATTAGTTTTTCTGGAGTAACTTTAGTATGTCAATTTGTTTATAAAAATGAGAATAAATTTATTCCTGGTGAAACTATCGTTGGAGTTAATACAATAGATCAACCAGTAGAAGGTCTTGCTGATGATAACGAAGGATCGGTGAATAATGGTAGTAATAATATCACAAATAACTTTATATTAGATCCTAATCAAAATGGATATTTTTATGATGTGTCAAAATTAATTAGAAAACCCAACACATCAGCACCATTAAGAAAATTACTAGTAATTTTTGATAGATTCACACATGAATCATCAGGTGATTATTTCAACGGTTCTTCTTATATTGGTATTGATTATGAAGAAATTCCATCCTTAGGTTTTGGTCGTGAGAAGAAAAATTTAAGAGATGTGTTAGATTTTAGACCAGCTATTACACCAAACTTATCTGGTTCTGGAACTACGTCAGATCCATACTTTGTTAATTGTGCTACTTTAGATTTTAAAGATAGAAGTTTCTTATCTGGTGGTGCATCAAACAATGCTACTATCTCCGATATTCCTAAACCAGAATCCGATTTCCGTTGCGACTATGATTTTTATCTACCTAGAATTGATAAGTTATTTGTAACTGATCAAAGGGAATTCCAAATCATAAAAGGAAAATCATCTGAGACTCCAGTACCACCAGACAATTTATTAAATGCAATGCTTATGTGTACTCTTACCCATGAAGCATATGGGTATGACCCAGAAGAAGTATATATTAAACGTGAAAATAACAGACGTTTTACAATGAAAGATATTGGTGTTATTGAAAAACGTTTAGATCAAGTTGAGTATTATACTTCACTCAACCTACTTGAGATGGAAACCAATACACTTTCAATTAAGGATTCTGACGGATTTGATAAATTTAAGAATGGTTTTATGGTTGATGACTTTAGCTCATTAACTGCTGCTGGTACTAACCATCCAGATTACGAATGTTCTATGGACTTTGTTGCTGGTTTCTTACGTCCAGCACACTACACATCTAATGTCCCATTGGAATATAATCCAACAGCATCAAGCAATCTAGTATTGAGTTCAAACAGTGCAATCCTCACCCTACCATACGAGCATACAAGATTTATTCATCAACCATATGCTTCTAGAGTAGAAAACGTAAACCCATTCAACGTATTTGCATTTATTGGAAGAGTTGATTTAACACCATCATCTGATGACTGGGTAGATACACAACGTGCACCTCAGAGAATTGTTAACGTTGAAGGTGATTTTGATGCTACCGTCGCACGTCTAGGAGCAGATCAAAGTGGATTTGCACCTATTCAGTGGGGTTCCTGGCAAACAACCTGGAGTGGCACACAGACTGGAGCTACTAGTGGTTCTTGGCTTGAGCAATGCTTCTGTTTTGGTGCTCCACGTAGAGTCCTTCAAAGTACAGATATCACCACAACAACAAACCAAACTCGTCAAGGTGTAAGAACTCAAGTTGTTCCACGTATTGATCGTCAAAGTCTTGGAGATAACGTAATTGCTAGAGCAAGTATTCCTTGGATTCGTTCTAGAAATATCGAATTTAAGATTCAAAGAATAAAACCAAAAACAAGAATGTATCCATTCTTTGATACTAGAGAAGTTTCTGTCTATACTACACCAAAAATTATTGAAGTTATTAAAAACTCAACGATTGATTCTAAAACAAACAATATTCCATTCCAACAAGGTGAAACAGTAGTAGGTGTAACTTCTGGGGTTAGAATGAGATTAGTATCTCCTAATGATGGATTTCCAACAAATCCATATACACAAACTCCATTACCGACTGCATATGCATCAACGACAGACATTATTAACATCAATACAACACTAATGGCATCCCAAGTTAATGGAGATTTCTTTGGAAACCCAGTACAAGGTGAAGTATTAGTTGGTCAAACATCTGGTGCTAGAGCAATCGTAAAGGAGAAAAGATTAATTTCTGATTTGAGTGGAAATTTAACTGGAGTTTTCTTTATTCCTTCTCCAAACATATCAGCAAACCCAAGATGGGGAACTGGTAGAAGAGTATTTAGATTTACGTCTAGTCCCACAGACTCTAGAGTTCTTGGTGATGTTGATTCAGCAGGGGAAGCAACGTATGAAGCTGCTGGCACCTTAGAAACTCAACAAGAGACAATTCTTGCTGTAAGAAATGCAGACATTGTACGTGATACAGTAACTCAAAACCAGACCTTACAGAGCACTAGAACAGAACTCAGACAAGTTGGTTGGTGGGATCCTCTTGCCCAATCATTCTTGATTGACTCTAAGGGTGGAGCATTCATTACTAAGGTGGATGTATACTTTAAGACAAAAGATGAAAAGATCCCCATCAACTGTCAGATTCGTACAATGCAGAATGGTTATCCAACAACTAAGATCCTACCATTCTCTGATACAACTATCCTACCTAAGGATGTTCAACTCTCAGATAATGGATCTATTCCAACAACTTTTGTCTTACCAGCACCTGTTTATTTACAGGAATCACAAGAATATGCATTTGTTCTATTTACTGACTCAAATGAATATAAGGTTTGGGTTTCAAGAATGGGTGAAAATGATATCACAAACGATAGAACTATTTCAGAGCAACCATATGCAGGTGTACTTTTCAAATCACAAAACGCAACTACATGGACCGCAGATCAATATGAAGATTTGAAATTTAGCATGTATAAAGCAGTATTCAATACTGCAGTAGCTGGTCGTGCGGTATTTAACAATGCTAAACTAGGCATCGGTAATAATCAAATTCATAATTTAATCCCCAATGCAATCGAAACTACTAAACCACAACTAAAAATTACATTGAATAGTTCAACTATTTCATATACTGTTGGTGCAGAAATCAGCATGACTGATCAATCTCCAACACCTTCTGCGATTATTAGACAAGTTGTTCAAGGGGGTGGTGGAGTAAATGGACATTTGATCATTGATGATATTCAAGGTACTTTCAGAACAGGTGTAACTGGTGGTGCATTGGCAGTTTATCGAATTGTTTCTAGTAGATCATTAGCTGATATAACTCTCAACAGTGGTGTAACTGGAACCTTTACTGTTGGACAGAAATTGACAAGTAGTGCTGGAGGAAGTGGTGTTGTTACTGCGTATAATTCATCAACAAGAGTTATATCTTTAAAATCAGTTACTGGAACATTCGCAGCAGGTGATACAGTATCAATGACGGTAAATTCAACTGTAGTTGGATCAGGTTCAATTGCTACAAATGGTGTTGCACTTAGTGGGGATGATATTAACCGTTTCATCTCTATTAACCCATCATTCTTTAATGTATCAAATAAATTAATTGTAACTCACCAAAATCATGGTATGCATGACCAAGCAAATACAGTAAGTATTACTGGAGTAGTTTCAGAAGTAGCACCAACTATTATTGATGCTGCATACCATACGAATGGTATTGGAACTGCAGACGGTGTTGGTTCAAACTTTGAGTTGCATGTAAATGATGCAAATGGATTCCATAAAGTTGTTAATGGATTACCATTAGATGTAGCAAATCCTGGATATATTAAAATTGGTTCGGAAATTATAAAATACATCGAGATTAGTTCTGATGGAACTATCATTACTATTCCTTCTGGTGGTAGAGCTGCTGGTGGATCAAACTTGCAGGCACATGGAACAGAGGAAGGTGTGGAGTGTTATAATTTTGATGGAATTCCAATGATCGAAATTAATACTGTTCACGATGGAATTACTAATCCAACATTAGATACTTACGAAGTTACCACAGATTCAATTGCATCAAATGGAATAGTTTCTGGTGGTAGTAATATCTACGCAACACAGAATGTTGCATTTGAGTGCATTACTCCACAGATTACACAAATGAAACTACCAAATACGGATATACTTCATAGATTTAATTGTGTATCTGGTACTTCTATTAATGATGATGGTGCAACATTACTAGAAAGTTCTTTTGTTAATGATGGTATCTACGAAGATGTTATTGTTGGTGTACCAAATATTTTAAATAATCAAAAAATTATTTGTTCACAAGTTAACGAAGATACTCATTTAAATGGTTCTAAGTCTTTAATTTATGAAATGAATGTTATTTCAAATAATGTAAATATTTCTCCTGTAATTGATTTGGATAGAACTAGTGTAATTACTACCACAAATAGAATTAATAATATTCCCTTAGATAAAGCAGATTCTAGAAAAGCATCTGGAGATAAAAACAGGGCAATTTATATTTCTAAATTTGTAGAATTGACAAATCCAGCAAATAGTTTGAAAGTGATGTTCTCTGCTAACATGCACCCATATACAGATGTTAAAGTGATGTACAAAGTTATACCTGTTGGTAGCACATTATCAGTAGATGAGATTGGTTTTGAATATTTCAATACCACTGGTGGTCCAGATACTAGTATTCCCAAGACTGAGAAGTTTGAACTACATGATTTTGATTTCACTGTTGATTCATTAAACTTCATTGGTTTCCAAGTTAAGATCATTATGAACAGTCAGAATCAGGCATATGTTCCTGTAATCAAAGACTTTAGAGTTATTGCGTTGTTGGATTTATAATATGAGTGACAATCGATATATAAAAGTAGACGGATTTGATGATTTATCTAGAGATTCTAGGAGTGGTGCTATCGTGAATGTTAATGAAGACTTATATTTAAATGCTGTTGAAGCTTCTCGTAAAAGAAAAGCACAACAGCAGGCAATCACCTCTTTACAAACTGATGTTTCTGAGTTAAAATCTGATATGAACACGATTAAAAGTTTATTATTACAATTAGTAGGAGAAAAAAATGACAGTTGATACCCCTGAGATTCTTGCTCCTGAAGTTCTTTTAGAACAGTTTAAAGCAAGATATGATGCTATTATTGCTGAGAATCAACAACTTATTGCTAAGGTTAAAGAAAATGAACAGGTAGCACTAAAACTACAAGGTGCAATGGAAACTCTTCAGTATCTGAATCCTCAAGTTGTGGAAAATGATGAAGTTGTAGACAATCCCACAGAAGAATAAATAAATTGAGGGGTGAAGCCCCTCTTTTTTAATGGAGATTATAATGATTAAAGTATATGATTATTTGTTTTCTGATGAACTAATTGCTGAGGGTTGCCATTATTTTGACACTTATCAAAAATGGGATTACTTAGCAGATAATCCACAATACAATAATCCTACTTTAGGCAAAACATTTGTTGGTACGTTTGAACCACTTGCATATCAATTTATTGATATTCTAGGTTATCAAAAAACATTTTTCAAAAAATGTTTGTACAACTCTTTTGGATTTGGTGACTCCCCCAGAACGCATATTGATTCACACTCAGAGGATGGTCTAACTTATTTGATTTATTTGAATACCAATTGGGATGTAAATATGGGAGGAGAAACTGTTTTTGTAGGAGATGACGGAGAAATTATTCAGTCGATAACTCCGAAACCAGGAAGATTGATTAAATTTAAATCAAAAATTTTACACCTAGGAAGACCACCAGTAAAGCAAGCACTTATCAATCGTTATAGTATTGTTTTTCAAACGCATCCCGTAGAACATATGACACTAGGTGATTTAATTCCTGGTATAAATAAGTTAGGGAAGAATTAACTATTATCAGGATTATATCAAATGGCAAATAGAATCCAGTTAAGAAGAGATGGTGCTCAACAATGGGCTAACGTGAACCCAACACTGGCACAAGGTGAATTGGGCATCGAAATCGATACTGGTCGTATCAAAATTGGTGATGGTGTAACCACATGGAACCAATTGAAATATGAAAGACCTATCGAAGCTGAAACTAATACAGCAAATACACTAGTTAAAAGAGATGCCGATGGTGGATTTGCAGCTGGAGCAATTACTGGCACTTTAATTGGTAATGCTTCGACTGCAACCAGATTGGCAAACGCACGTCAGCTCACTCTTGCTGGTGACTTGGTTGGTGCTGGAACTTTTGATGGTTCATCCAACCTAAACTTAGTTGCTCAATTATCATTCATTAATACTCTTCCACACTATAATCCATTAAATGAAAATGCCACTGGAACATATACAAAGGTAACAGTTGACTCTCAAGGTCGTGTTAGACAAGCACAAAATCCAACTACAATTGCTGGTTATGGATTAGTTGATGCTCAACCATTGGATGTAGACTTAACTTCTTTTGCTGGAATATCTACTGTAGGAATTATCACAAGAGCATCTGAAGGTAATATTGTAACTAGAGCAGTCGTTGTTGCAGATACAGGAAGAATTACCATTCAAAATGGTAATGCTGTTTCAGGAAACCCAACACTAGATCTTGCAGAAACAGGAGTTGCTGCTGCTGGTCCTGGTTACTTTGGTTCTGGTGCAACTCAGAAATTATTCAACGTTCCATCAATTGCGGGTGCAACGCAAACAATTTTTGCATCGAGAGTTGGTGTAGATATTTGGGGAAGAATTTATAGTATTACCGATTTCCCAATCGCAACTGCAGTAGAAGGAACAACAGCACCGACTTGGGCTACTGCTACTTCATATTCTCGTTATGATAAAGTTGTTCAGCAAGGGAGACTTTATCAAGCATTGAACTCTGGTACTTCTCAGACTATACAACCAGTTCATAATAGTGGTGATGTATCAGATGGTGGAGTAACGTGGAGACATCTTGGTACGGTAACAACCCGTCAAAAAGGTCTTGCATCTTTCGATCAAGAAGACTTTGATGTAGATTCAAACGGTCATGTTGTAATTGCTGCGGCAGGTGTAGATAATACTCAACTTCAAAATAATCAGATTAGGTTTGCTGATGGCAATTCGTTTACTTCTTACGAGCTTGATAATGAGCTTACTAGCACTACAGGTTATCGTGGTATCACAACCATCAATGATCTCTCAGTTAACAACACTTCTGGCGATCCTCTTCTTAAGTGTCTTGCTGCTGATAACAACGTAGATATCAATACAACCACTTCTACAATTTTCTCGGATATCACTTTAGATAAGACTAGCAATACAATTCAAACAATTAATCGTGCTGGTTCTCTTACCATTCTTATGGATGCAAATACAGCATCTAATAGATTCCTTCGTTTGACTGCTAACAATACTGGTTCTGGTGATGCAAAAATTGAAATTGCTGCTGATGAATCTATTGATATTACGTCAACTAATACAACTATTTCTCTTCTAGCACCACAACAGATTTCTCTAATATCTTCTAGTGCTGATGTTCGTGTCGAAGACTTCTATTTTGCAAACAATACATTAAGTTCAACTAACTCAACTATCATTCTTGATCCTGCTGGTATTGGAGATGATACTGGTACGGTTCAAATTAAAGGTAATTTACAGGTTGATGGTACAACTACAACTGTAAACTCAACAACAATTACAATCGATGATGTCGTCCTAACTCTTGGTGGTGATCAAACTCCCACCACAGATGACAACAAAGATCGTGGTATTGAATTCAAATATTATGATACAGAAGCTCGTTTAGGTTTCTTTGGTTGGGATGATTCATATTCAACCTTAGCAAGCACAACTGGTGGTTATCGTTTCCTCTACAATGCAACAAATACTTCTGAAGTCTTTTCTGGTACTGATGCTGGTCTTATTGCTGGCAACCTTGCCCTCAGTAGTAACGTTAACTCAACTAGTACAACCACAGGCACTCTGGTAGTCACAGGAGGCACTGGAATCAGTGGAAACCTCTGGGTAGGGGGAAATGCGAACATTGCTTCAAACACCGTCTTACAGGGCACTCTAGCAGTTACTAATCTAGCTACATTCAACAATGGTGTAACGATTACTGGTAATACTACAGCAGCAACAGAATTCTTTAGAATTACCGATGGTGCATCAACTCCTGTGACTAAATTCTTGGTTGATTCTGCAACAGGTAATACCACAATTCAAGGCACTCTTAGTACTACTGGTGCTACAACACTCAGTTCAACCTTAGGAGTTACTGGGGACACAACTCTCACTGGTAATCTAACAACCCAATCCGCATCTACAGTCAATATCCAAAACACTGCCAATAGCAATGTCACTGCTGCTATTGCAGGTACTGCATATGCTTCTCTTGGAACTTATGGTGCTCTCAAAGTTGATGGTGGAGTTTCAATTGCAAATAGTTTAGTTGTTGGTGGTTCATTCAAAGTATATGGACAGTTCGATGTAGATGGTGCTGTAAGCTACAGTGGCAACACCATTTTCAAAGGTAATGTTTCTATCGACAACGATGGTACATCACCATTCAAGTTCAATATTGCATCAAACACAGCAAGACTTGATAGTATTGGACAAATTGTAACTAGTAATGCTACTGATTCAACATCAACTACTACTGGTGCTGTTATCGTAACTGGTGGTGTAGGTATTGCTAAGCAACTTAGAGTTGGTGGGGCAGCCACAATTACGGGTGCATCTACTTTAACTTCTACATTAAATGTGACTGGAGCAACTACCTTAAGTTCAACTCTTGGTGTAACTGGTATTGCTACGGTCTCTAATACCACAGACTCAACAGCAACAAACACTGGTGCATTAGTTGTATCAGGTGGTGCTGGAATTGCATCACAACTTAGAGTTGGTGGTGCTACAACTCTTGGTTCAACTCTTGCAGTAACTGGAATAACTACACTTTCAAATAATTTTAATGCATTTGGTAGCAACAATATATTGGGGGATGCTGCTTCCGATGCATTAACTGTTAATGCAACTACAACTTTCACTGCTCCTGTTACCATTTCTGGGGCACAACCATTAGTAGTTGGTGGCAACACAACAATTTATGGCAACCTAATTGTCGAGGGAACGACAACAACAGTGAATTCTGTCACAATGACAGTTGATGATAAAAATATTGAACTTGGTTCCATTGCATCTCCAACCAACACTACAGCAGATGGGGGTGGAATTACACTCAAGGGAACAACTGATAAAACAATCAGTTGGATTAACTCAACAGGAGCATGGACATTATCTGAACATTTAAATCTTGCTGCTGGCAAAGAATACAGAATTAACGGCATAGCAGTTGTTGATTCATCTAGAAACTTAGTAAATATTGCTAATGTAGTTCAAAGTGGCAACTTAACGATCAATACAAACAAATTTACAGTTTCTTCTGCATCTGGAAATACTGTGATTGCTGGCACATTAGCAGTTGCTGCCGTCACAACTCTTTCATCATCATTAAATGTAACTGGAGCAACTACACTAAGTAATACTCTTGCAATTACTGGTGATGTTGCCATCAATACTAATAAGTTTAATATTACTGCAGCATCTGGTAATACAACTATTGCTGGTACACTTGGTGTAACTGGTGCAACTACACTAAATTCATCTCTTGGAGTTACTGGTGCTACAACACTTAGTTCAACCTTAGGAGTTACTGGTGCAACAACACTCAGTTCGACTCTAGGAGTCACTGGTAATACAACTCTTACTGGCACTTTAACAGCCACTAGTCTTGCAACATTTAATGGTGGTTTAACAATTGCTGGTAGTACTACACCAGCAACCGAATTCTTCAGAATTACCGATGGAGCTGGAACTCCCGTAACTAAATTCCTGGTTGACTCTGCATCTGGTAATACAACTATTTCTGGTGCACTTGGTGTAATTGGTACAACTTCTTTAAATTCATCTCTCGGAGTAACTGGTGCAACTACTTTAAGTTCAACTCTTGGTGTAACTGGTACAACTACCTTAACTGGAGCACTAATTGCTAATAGTAATGTAACTATTGGTGATGCTGCATCAGACCAATTCACTGTAAATGCAAATAGTCTTTTTACTGGATCTCTAACCTTAAGCAATTCACTAACAACAACATCCAATGTAACTATAACTGGTGGTATTTTATCTATTAGAAATTCTTCTGGAGTTGACAGATTTGTATTTAACCCTTCAACATCAAGTGCTTCAATTACTGGAACCTTAGCAGTTTCATCTACAACCACTTTAAGTTCGTCTCTTGGTGTATCTGGACCAACTACCCTAAGTTCATCTTTGGGAGTTACTGGTGCAACAACACTTTCAAGCACTCTATCTGTTACTGATAATGTAACTCTAAACAGAAACGTAACAATCGTTGGTTCTAACACTGCTGCGACAGAACTATTCAAGATTCAAAATGCATCTGCTGTAGACAAATTTACTGTAGATTCTTCCTCTGGTAATACTACAATTGCAGGCACATTAGCAGTCACTGGAGGAACCACACTTTCCTCTACATTAGGAGTCACTGGTAATACTTCAATTACTGGAACATTAGGTGTTACTGGAGTATCCACATTTACTGGTTTGCTTACAGCAAATGGAGGAATTTCTGGAGCACTAACTGGTAATGCTTCCACAGCAACTACGTTACAAACAGCAAGAACAATTGGTATTTCTGGTGATGGTACTGGAACTGCTACATCATTTAATGGATCTGCTAATATCACAATTCCATTTACACTAGCAAACTCTGGTGTAACTGCAGGTACATATACTAAGGTTATTGTTGATGCTAAGGGTCGAGTAACAACAGGAACAAATGCAACTACTTCAGATATTGCTGAAGGAACTAACCAGTATTACACCCAAGGTAGATTTGATACTGCATTTGGTGCAAAGACAACAACTAATCTTGCAGAAGGCACTAATCTTTACTATACACAAACAAGATTTGATACTGCGTTTACTGCTAAATCAACAACTAATTTAACGGAAGGAACTAATTTATACTTCACAAATGAAAGAGCACAGGATGCAACTGCAACTGCTTTAGTTACAAACGGAGCTCATTCTGGTGTCACTGTGACATACGATGATGCTGGAAATGCAATCAATATCAATAGAAATGCTTTAACATACTCTAATGTTTCTTACACTGCTGATGGGACACAAACGGCATTTGTTTCAACAACAGGAAGAGCAAGTGATGGTGCTGATATACTAGTTATTGTTGGTGGTTTAATTCAAACTCCATCAACTGAATATACTTATTCTAATCAAACTATTCTTAATAATGTTGTTGGACATAGAGGAGAAAATACAGTTGTTGTTTCCTCTGCGACTGGACTAGTTGTTGGGCAACCAGTTTCAGGTACAGGAATTGCTGCAAATGCAACTATCACAAATATTTCAGGAACAACAATTACTCTATCTGCAAATAATTTAACTGCACTAAGAAGAGCAGAGATTTCAACAATTGGAACCCCATCAGGAGCTGCAGTTGAATCTCAAGCAAATACATCATACACTGCAGTTGCATCGACATCATCAGGAACAGGAACTGGAGCAACATTTAACGTTTCTAGGGGAGCCCTGGGTGAAATTGTTGGTGTAACTGTTAATAATGGTGGTACAAATTATACTGCAGGTTCTACGATTACTATTAGTGGATTGTTAGTTGGTGGTAGTTCTTCAGCAGAGAATATCCAGTTTACTGTAAGTGCAATAAACACCACTACAACTACGGCAACATTCTCGTCCGTTGTAAAATTAACTGCTGCACCAACAGCAGGTGTAAACGTTTCAATCCGTTACTTACCACTCTAAGGCTATGGGAAAACCAAATTCAAAAGCTACACTCAAAGAATATTGCCTTCGCAAGTTGGGTAAACCTGTCTTGGAAGTAAATGTTTCTGATGATCAAATTGATGATGCTATCGATTACACTCTTCAGAAATTTAATGAATTCCATTACGATGGAATTGAAAGAGTTTATTTAAAGCATCAGTTTACACAGGCAGAAATTGATGCTGCAAGAGCAGATAGTGTTGTTTCTGCTGGACCTCCAGAGTTTAAGGAGATGCAGAATTTTCTTGTGGTTCCTGAGTGGGTTATTTCTGTAGACAACATTTTTAGTTTCACAGATAAAGGAACTGCAAACATGTTTGATATTAGATATCAAATTCGTTTAAATGACCTATATGATTTTACATCAACACAATTTTATCACTACTATATGATTCAACAACACTTGAGTATGATTGATTTTATGTTGGAGCACTTTAAACCGATTCGTTATAATAGAGCAGGAAATAGATTGTATATTGATATGGATTGGAGAACAGACATTCATGCTGGGGAATTCATGATTTTTGAATGTCAACGTGCTACTGATCCTTCATCATATACAAAAATTTTTAATGAACTTTGGGTAAAAGATTATGCAACTTCAATGATCAAGAAATATTGGGGTACTAATCTAACTAAGTATCAAAATGTTCAACTTCCTGGTGGTATCACTATGAATGGTGAGATGATTTATAACAATGCTATTGATGAACTTAAAAAGTATGATGAGGAATTAAGAACTACATACGAACTTCCACCATTGGACATGATAGGATAAAATGGCAACTAATCCCTTTTTTACACACTCAATTCAAGGTGAGCAAGATCTTCACGAAAGTCTTGTTATCGAACAAATCAAAATGTTTGGGAAAGATGTTTATTATGTTCCAAGAACTTTGGTCAGAGAAGATACAGTTTTTGGTGAAGATACTATGTCGCAATTCAATGGTGCATTTCTCATTGAAGCATACATTGCAGACACAACTGGTTATGGTGGTGATGGAGATTTGTACAGTAAATTTGGTCTAAGGATTCAAGACCAAATGGAATTTGTTATTTCTAGAAAAAGATTTAAAGAAGCAGTAGATGATAATACGGTTTTAATTAGAGAGGGAAAACCAAACGAAGGAGATCTAATTTGGTTCCCAATGGGTAAAAAATTATTCCAAATTAATTACGTAGAATATGAAACACCATTTTATCAATTTGGTAAAAATTATGTTTGGAATTTAAAAACTGAAGTCTTCGAGTTTAGTGATGAGAAAATTTCAACTGGTGTTGCAGATATTGATGAAGTTAGTAAGTTACTTTCAACTACAGTTACTGTTACACTGGCTGCTGGAGGAACAGGAACATTTGTAGAAGGTGAATCTGTTGCGGGTGGAACTTCAGGTGTAACTGCAATGGTTAGATCTTGGGATCCAACTAATAGAAAACTTATTATCTACGATAGATCAGGTAAATTTACACCAGGGGAAACAGTCACTGGTCAAACTTCTCTTGCATCTTGGGTAGCTGCATACACAAATACATTAGATAATACCAACAGTGAATATGATGATAATAAATATTATGAGGATTCAGGAAATACCCTTTTAGATTTTACTGAAAGAAATCCATTTGGAGAATATGGAAACATGGGGAGTAATGTGTAATGTTAGGAAATTATTTTTACAACGAAGTTTTTAGAAAAACTGTAATCGCATTTGGAACTCTTTTCAATAATATTGAAATAAGAAGAAAGAATGGTTCAGTTGTTGAAGCCATGAAAATCCCCCTGTCATATGGCAGTCAGCAAAAATGGTTAGCACGTATCAGGCAAATTGGTACTTCACAGGATCCTACCCGAAAGAGTACTGCTATCACCTTGCCAAGAATGGCATTTGAGATGACAAGTATTAGTTACGATGCATCTAGGAAAGTTTCCCCAACTCAACAAATTAGATCGCAGGATGGGAAAAATACATACATGCCAGTTCCATATAATATTGGATTTTCACTGGCAATCCTATCAAAAAACCAAGATGATGCTTTACAGATTGTAGAGCAAATTTTGCCATATTTTCAACCATTCTTTTCAATCACTGTAAATGTTTTGCCTGAAATTGGAGAGAAAAAGGACTTTCCAGTTGTACTAAATGATCTTGATTACAAAGATGAATATGAAGGTGACTTTGAGGAAAGGAGAACTTTGATTTATACGTTGTCTTTTACAGTAAAAACTTATGTATACGGTCCTGTCGTTGATCTCAGTGGCAAGGAAATTAAGAAGGCAATTGTCGATACATATACTACAGTTGACACAACCGCAGCTCGTGAGTTGAGATATACAGTTGAACCAGATCCAATCACTGCAAAGTGGACAGATGATTTTGGTTTTGATGATTCATTTACGGAGTACACCGATGGAAAACAATGGAACCCAGTCACAGGACAAGACGAACCAGTTTGATGGTTTAGATGCAGTATTTGAAGTGTCCAGTGAAATTATAAAGGATGCTCCACCTGCCGATATTGTTGAGCCGCCACAAGCAGGAACTGATATAAAAAATGATTATGATTATAGTCGTGCTCAACTTTATACTTTGATATCTAAAGGACAGGAAGCAGTTCAGGGTGCATTGGAACTTGCACAGCAATCAGACCACCCTCGTGCATATGAAGTTGCTGGGCAACTCATAAAAAATGTTGGGGATGTGACTGATAAATTAATTGATCTGCAAAAGAAACTTAGTGAAATTGAAAACCCTAAGAAAAATAATCAACCACAGAACGTGACAAATGCATTATTCATTGGATCAACATCAGAGTTGTCAAAGCTTCTGAAACAACAAAAGCAGTCTTTAGATAAATAAGATATAGAAAGAATTACTATCGGAGTTTAATATGTCCGTTCTCAATGTTATAAGTACAAATAGTATTGCTGCGGCTGGAACAGAATACCAACTTGTAAAAACTGGTGTTTACAGAGTTAGTGCTGCATCTGCATCTACTGTTACTTTTGGTAGTGGTCCTGCTATCCAACTTTTTGCTGGTCAAGCAGTTCTCCTAAAGGGTGCTAATCCAGGAAGAGCAGCAATCACGGCTGCAACAGATTCTGCTACTGCAGTATATACACTAGGAGATCTTGCAGGGGCAACAACTGGTACTCATCCATTTGCAGTAGGAGACTTTATTGCAGTCCTAGATCCATCTTCAGTAATCGCATCTGCATTTGAATCTGCAGATACTGTGGGTAAAACGATTACTGCAGCAACTGATAATACCATTACTACAGATATTGACTCATCTGCTGCATCTGCTGACTATGCATATACCAGTGGTAGCAAAGCATATGTACATAGATGTGTAAAGATCACTGCAGGCAGTAATGCAATTACGGTAGAAGAAGTCCAAATCGTTGGTGGTTGATATGCTAAACGAAAATGTATCATCTGGTAATGCAAGAAGAGCACGAATGGGTGGTATTCAATCAAGACCAGTTGGACCTATTAGTAATACTGAAGTTGCAAAATCTCATTCAGATGCAAAAGAAAAATTTGCAGCAGGAGTAAAAGCAGCTGGAGATGAAGCACACAAGACGGCAACATCAAAAGGTATGAGTCCTGCAGAAGCAGAGACTCGTAGAAAAGCAGCAGAAAGAAAAGCATCCAAACTAATAAAAAATCACACAGATCTAAAACCTTTCGGTGAGTATATCAAAGAAGTTGCTGCATGGCAACGTAAAGAAGGTAAGAACAAAAAGGGAGGTCTGAATGAGAAGGGACGTAAATCTTACGAAAGAGCAAATCCTGGATCTAATCTCAAGGCACCTTCAAAAGAGGTTGGAAATCCCCGCAGGGCGTCATTTTGTGCCAGAATGAAAGGCATGAAAGAAAAGCTAACCTCCGAGAAAACTGCAAGAGATCCAGATTCTCGCATAAATATGTCGTTACGTGCGTGGAACTGCTGATGTCTAAGTCACCAAACAAGGGGAAGAAAGGTTCTCCTGGAGGTCAAAAGAACTCCAAACAGAATCAGGGTAATGCTACTGCTAAGAAAGCAAAAAATGGTGGTAAGAAAAAGTGATCCCTCTAATTTTAGCATCACTTTTTACAGCTACTCCAATGGGTCCAGGTCAGGTGCCACACTTTATGAGAACCTGTGATAGAATTCGTATTCATGATCCTAAGACAGGAACTAATTGGATTCTTTGTATCAATGGGGTTTATCAATTTCCTAAGAATGGTAGACCACAAGATAGAAGTTTGCCACACCATAAACAACAATTGATTTAATCTTATGGAATTTATTGCTTTTTTGATTGTGGGTTATGTTGAGATTAGTCCAGGTCAATGTCAACTTGAATATCTTCGTTATACTGACGTACACTCGCTAGTAATCCCGTGCCACGAGAATGGAACACTCCACAAAGGGAGTGTTGGAATCCTGCCATCTATCAAATACTTAAAGCTATAGATCATCACACTCGTTTTTATATGAAAACTGGTGATCCTTGGCATGAAGAACAAGCACAAATACTTAGAAAATACGTCAAAGATTTAAAAATTTGGATACATAAACAAGAGGGATGGTGGAATGAATAAAGACCCATATATTTACAGAATTCGTTCAATCGCAAAGGTAGTAGATGGCGACACTATTGACGCTGACATTGATCTTGGTTTTGATATCTCTCTCAGTAAGCGAATTCGTCTTGCGGGCATTGACACGCCTGAGAGTAGAACAAAAGATGAATACGAAAAGAAACTCGGACTCGAATCGAAAGAATGGCTCAAAGAAAAATTGAGGTTTGCTAGAGATATTTTAATCAAGACTGAACTTCCAGATAGCACAGAGAAGTATGGTCGTATCATCGGACACCTGTATATCAACGGTGAAGAAATATCAGTCAACGACCAGATGATTGTTGAAGGTTATGCTTGGGAATATGATGGTGGTACTAAGAAAAAAGATTTTTCAGTGTTGGAATCCAAACGGAAGAAGTAATTTAAGTGCATGGTGTTACAATTTTTCATAAATACTAACACCGCAAATTAATTTAAAATATATGCACTCTAAAATTTGCCCCAAATGTGGAGCTACCTGGATCAACAATCAACACTATTGGTCTGGAACGGGTAAAGAAGGTGATCCACATGATCTTGCTGGTTTAGTATGCAATAAATATGGTGATGATACTTGTATAAATCCTTGTAGGGGTTCAACAAGTGGAATCACATGGGCAAGTAGGTTAAATAGTTTAAATACATTGATGCCCGAACCAAAAGATGATGCCAAACGATGAAGTTTATTTAGGTAATCCTAATCTCAAAAAAGCAAATGTAAAGCAAGAGTTTACTGCTGAGCAAGTTGCAGAATATATTAAATGTTCAGATGATCCACTTTATTTTGCCAAAAATTATGTAAAGATTGTTTCCTTGGATGAAGGTCTTGTTCCATTTAATGTATGGGATTTCCAAGAGCAACTTATTAAAAATTTTCACGAGAATAGATTTAACATTGCAAAACTCCCACGTCAGACAGGAAAATCAACAACATGTGTTTCCTATCTGATGCACTATGCATTGTTCAATGACAATGTTAAGATTGCTATTCTAGCAAACAAGGCAGAAACGTCAAGAGAACTTTTGTCTCGTTTACAACTATCATATGAAAATTTACCCAAGTGGATGCAACATGGTATTGTATCCTGGAACAAGGGATCCTTAGAATTAGAAAACGGTTCTAAGATTATTGCTGCATCCACGTCATCTAGTGCAGTTCGAGGGAACTCGTTTAATATCATCTTCCTAGACGAGTTTGCGTTCATTCCAAATAATATTGCAGAGCAGTTCTTCTCTTCTGTATATCCTACGATTTCATCTGGTAAAACAACCAAGGTAATTATCATTTCGACACCAAACGGAATGAACATGTTCTATAAACTTTGGCATGATGCTGAAAGGCAGAAGAATAGTTATATCCCTCTAGAAGTTCATTGGTCTCAGGTTCCTGGTCGTGATGCTGCATGGAAAGAACAAACAATTGCAAACACTTCTCAGAGACAGTTTACTCAAGAATTTGAGTGTGAGTTTCTGGGATCGGTTGATACTCTAATCAATCCTGCAAAATTAAGGAATATGGTTTATGAAGATCCCATTAAACAAAATGGTAGACTAGATATTTTTGAAGATCCAATTAGTGACCACCAATATGTAATGACTGTTGATGTATCTCGTGGTACAAACAATGATTACTCAGCATTTACAGTGATGGATACTACTACTATTCCATACAAACTTGTTGCCAAATTTAAAGACAATGAGATTAAACCTATTATTTTACCCAATATCATTAATCAGGTAGCAAAGGCATATAATAAATGTCATATTTTAATTGAGGTAAATGATATTGGTGCACAGGTTGCTGATATTTTGCAATATGATTTAGAATATGACAACCTACTCATGTGTTCTATGAGGGGAAGAGCTGGACAAATTGTGGGCACTGGATTCTCGGGCAAGAAAGCATCCCTTGGTGTGAGAATGACTATGGCAGTTAAAAAAGTTGGGTGCTCCAACTTAAAAGCACTTATCGAAGAAGATAAGTTATTAATTAAAGACTATGATACTATCAGTGAATTAACTACTTTTATTCAGAAACAAAATAGTTTTCAGGCAGAAGAGGGTTGTAATGATGACTTAGCAATGTCTTTGGTCATCTTTGCTTGGTTGGCAATGCAACCATTCTTTAAGGAACTTCATGACAATGACGTTCGACAAAGAATCTATGAGGAACAGAGAGAGGCAATTGAAGCAGACATGGCACCCTTTGGATTCATGGATGATGGATTAGGTGGTGGTGAAAGTTTTGTTGATTCTGAAGGGGATCGTTGGCATGTTGATGAATATGGAGACAAAGCATTTATGTGGGAATTCCGTTAATGGATTTTGATGATCAGATAGAACTAGAGCATATATTATTCACTCAGAGAAAATGCAGAGTGTGTGGAAAGGTGAAAAATTTATTGGACGATTTTTATAAAACACATAAAGATAGAGGTCCATACCCTTCTGCATATTCGTATGAGTGCAAGCAATGCACTGTAAAAAGAATCATGTCTAGTAGAAAATCAGACAAACAAACATATTGGACATATCCAGATTGGTAGTTCACGCAAAGTTTCCCCATTTGAAACTTCCTAAATTATAAATATTCATAGACACAAAATGATATTCTAAGGAGAATAACAAATGGCATCTACTCAGCTATCACCTGGAGTAGTGGTCGTCGAGAGAGACCTTACTACAGTTGCCAATACAGTTGTTGACAACATTGGAGTTATTGCAGGTTCATTTGAAAAAGGACCTGTTGAGGAAGTTGTAGACATCTTATCAGAAAAGCAATTACTTCAAGTATTCGGCAAACCAAACGATCAAAACTATGAGTTTTGGTACTCAGCATCTCAATTTATGCTTTATGGTGGATCACTAAAAGTTATTCGTGCAAATAGTGCATCACTAAGAAATGCTATTGATAAAGCAACCGTTGTTAGTGCAAACCTATCTGCATCCGATACAGTAGTTAGTGTAGTATCATCAACTAACTTCAGTGTTGGTGATCACATTAGAATCGATAGTGAACTCATGACTGTTACTGCAGTAAGTGGTAACGATGTCACCGTAGTTAGAGGGGCACTTTCAACATCTGCTGCATCTCACGTTGCTGGAAGACCAATTAGTTTATTGGAACCAATTACTGCCAATCAAACAACAATTAACGAAGGTGGAGTTTTCACTGCATCTGATACAACCCTAACAGTAACTACTGCACCTAACTTAAACATTGCTGTTAACGGTTACATTATTATTGGAAATGAAATTCTTCAGGTAACTGCTATTACTGCAAATAACCTAACAGTATCTAGAGCTCAATTTGGAACAACTGCTGCAGCACATGCTGATGGTGCTGATGTTACAAAACTTGTTGTTACTATTGATGCTACTAACTTAAACGAAACCAACGTTACTGGTATTACCCCACCACTAATCAAGAACCTAAACTTCTACGAAACAACTGTAGAATCTGCAGCAAACCCATGGGTATGGGCAGCACGTACTCCTGGAACTTATGGGAATTCACTTAAGATTCTTATGACAGATGCTGGTGCTGATCAAGTACTAACCGTTGCATCTCCTTCATCTGGAGTTGAATGGTCATTCCCAGCAGGAGCAAGTATTCAGTATAGCCCTGCAAACGTTTCTGCTAAAGTATACCACTATTCAGTGCTCGTAAAGTTAGATTCTGTTGGTCTTGCTGGAACATTCGTAGCTGGTGCTGCTGTTACTGCTGCTTCTGGTGCAGTTGCTGCAACTGTAGTTGCTTGGGATCCAGGCAGAAGAATTCTAGAGGTAACAGTTGGTTCTTCAACAACATACTTCCAAAACGGACAAACCCTAACTGGACCTGGAGGAGCTACTGGTACTATTGTTGGAGTAGAAAGAAGAGTTTATACTCACGCAACCAGTTCGGCATTGTTCCAGGTTAACCAAAACGTATCAGATTCACCTACTGTGGGAGCAGCAAGAACTGTTATCATCCTTGGTGTAAGAGCAGAATATGAAGATCGTGAATTTGGTGATGGTCAAAAGTGGATCAACATTGCACCACGTCCAACTACATCTCAATTCATTAATGAAAGAGGTGGAAAGAATGATGAAATGCACATGCTTGTTCTCGATGCAGATGGTAAGATCACTGGAACCCCTGGTTCAGTTTTAGAGAAATTCCTATTCATCTCAAAAGCAAGCAATGCTAAAGGACCACAAGGGGAAAATAACTATTACAGAGATGTCCTCAAAGCCAACTCACAATATCTATATTGGGGTTCACATGAGCAAAATGAAATTTATGATGTAGATGCAACAAAAATTGGTGACATTGGTTCAAGTGGTTTAAATAGAAGTTTCGACCTCTTCAAGTCATCAGTAGCTTTCAAGAATCTACTAAATGAAGATCTAGTTGCAACCAAGAATAATTCCACAATTTCATACACCTTACAAGGTGGAGAAGATGGTTATACTCTCTCCAGAGATCAAGTTCTTGGTGCATATGATCTAGTTGCGGACCAAGAAACCGTTAAGGTTGACTATCTAATCATGGGTCCTTCATTCGGATCATTCCAAGATAGTGTTGCAAAGGCACAAAAATTAATTGATATTGCAAATACCCGTAAGGATTGTATCGCATTCATCTCACCAATTAGAGGAGATGTTGTAGGACAAGTTGATCCAAATGTCATTGTTGACAGATCCGTAGTATTCTATAGCCTACTACAGTCTTCTTCATACACTGTGTTTGATAGCAACTACAAGTATATTTACGACAAGTATAATGATACTTATCGTTACATTCCATGTAATGCTGATATTGCTGGTCTTTGCTTACAGACCACAGTAAATCAAGAACCATGGTTCTCACCAGCAGGTCTAAACAGAGGTGCACTCAAGAATGCTATTAAACTAGCATACTCACCACTGAAAGATCAAAGAGACAAACTATATGCTAACAGAATTAACCCAGTCGTTAATTTCCCAGGTCAAGGTATTGTTCTCTTTGGTGATAAGACTGCACTTGGTTATCAGTCAGCATTCGATAGAATCAACGTTCGTCGTTTGTTCCTTGCAATTGAGAGAACAATCTCAGATGCTGCCAAGCAGCAACTCTTTGAACTAAATGATGAAATTACTCGTTCATCCTTTAGAAATATCATTGAACCATATCTCCGTCAAGTACAAGGTCGCAGAGGTATCATTGATTTCTTAGTTGTTTGTGATTCTACAAATAACCCACCAGAAGCAATTGATCGTGGTGAATTCTATGCTGAAATTTACGTGAAGCCAACACGTTCCATCAACTACATCACCCTAACATTTGTTGCTACCAGAACTGGCACAACCTTTGCTGAAATCGTCAGCTGATTATAAATACTTAAACTAAAAGGAGACTATTCAAAATGGCAAGTAAGTCTAGAGCAAGTATTGATACATTTAAGTCATATGTAAATTCGGATTTTGCTCGTCCTAATCTATTCCAAGTGGAATTAAATTTCCCTACTGCTATTACTGGTTCAACGAATCAGGGTGCGTCCAGCAGTGATCTCAAAAAGAAATCATTAGTTCTGGTCAAGGCAGCAAACCTACCTGCTTCCACAGTTGGTGTTATTGAAGTTCCTTTCAGAGGTCGTACTCTGAAAATCGCAGGTGATCGTACCTACGAACCATGGACTGTTACCGTCATGAATGATGCTAAGTTCCAACTACGTTCTTACTTTGAACTTTGGATTTCCAAGATCCAATATCAAAATGAGAACTATTCGGACTTTGCTAAAATCAGTGACTATTATGCTAAAGCAACTGTAAGACAGTTAGGTAGACAGGGTGACATTCTTCGTTCTTACGAATTCGTTGATATTTTCCCAACAAACGTAAGTGCAATTGACCTTGCATGGGAATCCAACGATGCTATCGAAGAGTATACTGTTGAGTTCCAAGTTCAATACTGGACCCAAAAGACTGACAGTGAAGCAGAGAATCTAGATTCTGGTGCCAGAACCTAATTTCTTTTTGCATAAATAATCCAGTAGAACTGGAGTTTCTTTAGATTATGACGCAGCAGCAATCTCGTCTATTTGGATATAGTTTGGAGAGGGCAAAGAAAGGTCCTAAGGGACCCTCCTTTGTCCAACCCCAATCTGATGATGCAGCCACCCCTATTGTTGGAGGTGGCTATTTTGGTCAGTATGTAGACATCGATGGTTATGTTAAAAATGAATGGGAACTTGTCATGCGTTATCGTGACATGTCTCTTCATCCTGAATGTGATTCTGCAATTGATGATATTGTTAATGAAGCAATTAACGGTGGAATGGATGACGTTCCAGTAGAAGTTGAACTTTCAAATTTAAAAGTTTCAGATTCATTAAAAAGAAGAATAAGAGAAGAATTTCATAATGTTTTAGAACTTTTGGATTTTGATAAGAAATCTTATGACATTTTCCGTCGTTGGTATATTGATGGAAAATTATTTTATCATAAAGTAGTAGATTTACAGAACCCAAAAGAAGGAATTTTAGAACTAAGATTTATTGATCCTCGTAAAATCCGTAAAGTTATTGAGTTTGAAGAACAAAAAGAACGTTCTGTACCAGGTAGTATCACCGATGAAGCAATCAGTCGTAAATCGGTGGAATACTATGTCTACAACAACAAGGGTCTTCGTGGTTACGATACTACTGGCATCAAAGTTTCTAATGATGCTATTTGTTATGCACACTCTGGTCTGTTAGACATGAACCGAAACATGGTTCTGTCACACATGCACAAAGCAATTAAGGCACTCAACCAACTCCGCATGATTGAGGACTCACTTGTTATCTATCGTTTGTCTCGTGCTCCAGAAAGAAGAATCTTTTATATCGATGTAGGCAATCTACCTAAGCAAAAAGCAGAACAATATTTACGTGAAGTGATGTCACGTTATCGTAATAAGTTAGTTTACGATGCTAGTACTGGAGAGATCAAAGATGATCGCAAATTTATGTCGATGCTTGAGGACTTTTGGCTTCCTCGTCGTGAGGGTGGTAGAGGAACGGAAATTACTACTCTCCCTGGTGGGCAGAATTTGGGTGAACTGGAGGATGTCAAATACTTCCAAAGAAAATTATACAGATCCCTAAATGTTCCCGAGTCACGTTTGGAATCGGAGAACACTTTCAACATTGGAAGATCTGCAGAGATTAATCGTGATGAAATTAAATTCCAAAAATTTATTACTCGTCTCCGCAAAAAGTTTAGTGACTTGTTCCTAGATCTTCTTAAGACACAATGCGTATTAAAAGGAGTCTGTTCCCTGGACGATTGGGATCAGATGAAGGAGCATATCCAATTTAGTTACGTTGCAGATAATCATTTTGCTGAACTCAAAGAAAATGAAATGCTCAACGAAAGACTTGGATTAGTTTCACAAATGGATCCTTTCCTTGGTAAATATTTCTCCGTTGATTATATTCGTCGTCAAATTCTTAAGCAAACTGAGACGGAAATTGGAGAAATTGATCAGCAGATAGAACAAGAAATTGCGAATGGTATTATCCCAGATCCAGCAATGATGAATGATCCAATGATGCAGGGTGGTGCTCCTGGGCAAGTTCCTATGGAAGAACAACTACCTCCTGGTCCAGATGAAGCTGATTACAAACGTGGTGAGTTTTAATTTTTTAATAAATAGTTTATTATAGAGGATATTTTATGTCAGATCATGCTTACAATATTGTAGATGCGTTATTCAACGATAATAAAGTTGATGTGATGGATTATGTTGCTGCTGCGATGAATGAAAAATCTATTGACGCAATTGCCGATAAGAGAATTGAAATTGCACAATCTTGGTTTAATCCACAAACAGAAGAGGAAGAAGAATAATGAAACTTATTTCAGAGGCAATTGAAGAAATTGCTGTAATTTGTGAAGAATCGAAAGAAACAGGTTCTAAAAATTACTTCATTGAGGGGATTTTCCTTCAAGGAAATATGGAAAATCGCAATAAAAGATATTATGATGTGAACATTCTTGAGAGAGAAGTTGCTAAATACAATGAGAACTTTGTCGGAACGGGCAGAGCTCTTGGGGAACTAGGTCATCCTGATGGTCCAAACATCAATCTTGATCGTGTTTCTCATAAAATTGTTTCTCTACAAAGAGAAAACAATAATTTTATTGGTAGAGCAAAACTTCTAGAAACTCCCATGGGTAAGATTGCAAAATCATTACTCGATGAGGGAGTTAAGTTAGGAGTTTCTTCTAGAGGTCTAGGATCATTAGAAGAAAAGAATGGAATCCATTATGTAAAAGATGATTTCATGCTAGCTACTGCTGCTGATATTGTAGCAGATCCTTCCGCACCAGATGCATTTGTAAATGGAATTATGGAAGGTAAAGAGTGGGTTTGGCAGAATGGAAGAATTGCGGAATCGCAAATTCAACAAATGCAGACCTACGTAAAAACTGCTCCAACCAAGTCGCAATTGATTGAAAGACAAGCTCAAGTCTTTGAGCAATTTCTAAAATCATTGTAATTTATAAATAAATATAGAAATAATAGAAATTATCAAGGAGACTGTAATGTCAGAAGTAGAAGCAATTGAGCAAATCTTTTCAGAAGATGAACAACTAGAAGAGAATGTAGTTACCAAAGGTGCTAAGCCAGCTGAGAAATCTGAACTTCATAACGAAGGTGAGGATCTCGGTGGATCATCAAAAGAAACACCAGATGGTGGTCCTATTGGTAAGAAAGTTGCTGCAAAAATGAAGAAGACTGCGGCACCCTCTACACATCCATCACAAGCTTCAGGCAAACTTGCCGAAGAATCAGAGGATGCGGAAGAGTCTGTAACGGAAGAAGAGACAAGAACATTTGATGTTGATCTTTCTTCTGACGTTGCTGCTCTTACCGAGGGTGAAGATCTTTCCGCAGAGTTCAAAACCAAGGCAGCAACAATTTTTGAGGCAGCAGTTATTTCTCGTATCAATGAGCAACTAGAAGTTATTCATGAAGAGTATGCTGTAGCACTCAAGGAAGAAGTTGAGAAGGTTAAGTTAGAACTAGCAGAAAAAGTAGATACTTACCTCAACTATGCCGTAACCACCTGGATGGAGCAAAATGAAATTGCGATCCAGAACGGCATTAAAACTGAGATCGCAGAGTCAGTAATGACTGGTCTCAGACAAGTTTTCGTCGATAACAATGTTAACATTGACGACGAGAGAGTTGACCTATTAGATGAATTGGAAGGTCAACTAGATACTATGGAAGGCAAACTTAACGAGCAAATCGAAAGCAATGTTCTATTGACTAAGAAACTCGGTAATTATATTAAGAATGGGATTGTGAACGAAGTTTGTGAAGGTTTGGCAATGTCTCAAAGAGAAAAGATGATTTCTCTTACCGAGAGTATCGAGTGCGTTTCTGAAGAGACTTTCAGAGACAAAGTTCAAACTCTCAAGGAGTCATATTTCCCAGCAAATAAGCCTGGTGCTTTAACTGAGGATGCACAACTAGAGAATACTCAGGTATCGGATTCTATGTCCGCATACATGAATGCTATCTCACGTTGGTCCTAAAACCTAATTAATTATAAATATTTACATATCCACAAACGGAGACAAAAGCAATGTTCAATTCAGAGCATTTGCAGGAAAAGTGGGCTCCCATTCTTGAGCACAAGAACCTTCCTGCAATTCAAGACAATTACAAGAAAGCAGTTACTGCTGTTCTTCTAGAAAACCAAGAAAAATTCCTACGTGAAGAGCGTGGTGTTATGCTTTCAGAAGCATCACCAACCAACCATACTGGTTCAACCTCTTCAGTAGCTGGTTTCTCAGCATCCGCAACATCAACTGGTCCTGTAGCAGGTTTCGACCCTGTTCTAATCAGCTTGATTCGTCGTTCGATGCCTAAGCTTCTTGCTTACGACCTCTGCGGTGTTCAGCCAATGACAGGTCCTACTGGACTCATTTTCGCAATGCGTTCACGTTATGGCACAAACCGCACTGCTGGTGCTGAAGCATTCTACAACGAAGCAGATACCGACTTCACAGGTCGTGACGCAGCTGGAACCTCAGGTTTCGGTTCATCGACTGCACACTCAGGTGCAAACCCATCAGCACTTCTAGACGGTGGTACTTATACCACTGGTCGTGCAATGAGAACAGACGAGTCAGAAACACTCGGTACTGGTTCAAACGCATTCGCAGAAATGAACTTCTCCATCGAGAAGGTCACTGTTACTGCGAAGTCACGTGCCCTCAAGGCTGAGTACTCACTAGAGCTCGCACAAGACCTCAAGGCAGTTCATGGTCTCGATGCAGAAACCGAACTTGCTAACATTCTTTCAACTGAGGTTCTTGCTGAGATCAACCGTGAGATTGTTCGTACCATCTATGCAATCGCAAAGCCTGGTGCTCAAAACAACACCGCAACTGCTGGTGTATTCGACCTCGACGTTGACTCCAACGGTCGTTGGTCAGTAGAGAAGTTCAAGGGTCTACTCTTCCAAATCGAAAGAGAAGCAAATGCCATCGGTCAACAGACTCGTCGTGGTAAGGGTAACTTCATCGTTTGCTCTGCAGACGTAGCAAGTGCTCTTGGCATGGCTGGTGTTCTTGACTACACCCCTGCACTTAACGGCAACAATGCTCTTGCTGGTGTTGATGATACTTCCTCAACTCTAGTTGGAACCCTCAATGGTCGCATTAAGGTTTATGTTGATCCTTATTCAGCAAACGTTTCTGCTAACCACTTCTTCGTAATGGGTTATAAGGGAACCTCACCTTATGATGCAGGTCTCTTCTATTGCCCATATGTACCTCTACAGATGGTACGTGCAATCGGTCAGGATACCTTCCAGCCCAAGATTGGCTTCAAGACCCGTTATGGTCTAGTTGCTAACCCATATGCTGAGGGTCTTACCCAAGGTGAAGGTGCTCTCACCGCAGACGCAAACGTCTACTACAGAAAGGTAAAGGTAATCAACCTAATGTGATCCTTTCTTCAATTAACCAGGACCCTTCGGGGTCCTTTTTTTGTCTAAATAGTTTGTCATACAATTTAAGACGATGATTGCAGAACAGATTGCAAATAGAAATTTCTTATCACCAGCTGGTTTTAGATTCATTCTAGGTAAAAACCAAAAGGTCACATACTTTTGTCAATCTGCAAATATTCCAGCTGTGAGTGTTTTGCAAACTCAAATACCAACACCCTTTGTCCCTCTACCCGTTCCTACAGCATTTGAGTATGATGATTTAGTTTTGACTTTTCTTATTGATGAAAATTTAGAAAATTATATTCTAATTCAAAAATGGTTACGAGGGTTAGGTGTCCCTGATAGTTTTGCGGATAGACAATTATTCGAAAAACAGAATACTACAAATGATGGTATTTACAATCCAAACACGGATGCAACTTTGTTTGTTTTAAACAGTAACTTAAAAACTATTGCTCAAATCAAATTTGAAGATGTATATCCAATTAATTTAAATACTCTCAGATTCGAAGCTACTACTACAGATACAGATTTTTTCACTGCAGAAGTGACCTTTAAATATAAAAGTTATGATGTCTGTAACAAAAACGGTATTTCTTTGCTATAATATGGAATACAAATTAACATACCAACTCAAAACAGATTGCCCAAGTGGGTGTGGTTTTAACTATTGCAATAAAGTTAGAGAACAAATTTATACCAAAACAAAAATAATTACTGCTAGTTCAGAGGAAGAAGCATCACAAATTCTGATGAATGAAAAACATATAATGGCAGAGACTGAAAGAGAAATTCGTATTATTAATGTGGAATTATTATGAACCTAGAAAAGATTCAAGAAATGTGGGAAGTTGATAGTAAAATCAACGAATTTGATCTTGATAACGAATCTTTAAAGATACCTCAACTACACCAAAAATATTACAAACTATACACAGAGTTTAAATTTATACTTAAGGAAAACACCTTTAAATGTAAGACACTGTTGAGAGATAGATACAAATATTATAGTGGTAAAGCATCAAAGGAAGAGTATAAAGATAGACCATTTGATTTAAAACTTCTTAAAACTGACATACCTATGTTTATGGATGCAGATGAAGACTTGCAGAAATGTGAGATGAAAATGGCATATGCAGAAGAGTGTATAAATTATATTGAGAGCATTCTTAGGATGATTTCTAATAGAACTTATCAAATTAAAAATGCATTAGAACATAGAAGATTTGAGGCTGGTGGATGACAATTATCAAAAAGAAAAATGAAGTTTATCTAACCGTAGAAACAGAACCACATATCCATAAAGAACTATCAGACTACTTTACGTTTGAAGTACCAGCAGCAAAATTCATGCCACAATACAAAAGCAGAGTGTGGGATGGCAAGATTCGTTTGTACTCACCTGGTAATGGAGAAATATATGTTGGTCTCTACAATCATTTAACTGAATATTTAAATGAACGTGGATATTCTTTTAATGTAGAAGGTAACAAATTCTATGGATACCCAAATGATGAAGAAGAATTTATCACTCCAGAAGGAATCGTTGGTTTCGTCAAAGGACTCGGGTTACCGTTTAAAGCACGTGACTACCAATATAAGGCAGTCTTTGAGGCAATCAAATACCACCGTAGACTCCTTCTATCCCCCACTGGATCTGGTAAGTCTCTTATCATATATTCGATGGTAAGGTGGCACTTACAGCATGATAGAAACATTTTAATTATTGTGCCAACGACATCTCTAGTTGAACAAATGTATAAGGACTTCGAAGATTATGGATGGAAAGCAGACGCATACTGTGCAAAAATCTATGGAGGTAAAGACCGTTATACAAAATCTCCTGTTGTCATATCTACGTGGCAATCTATCTACAAAGAACCTAAAAATTTTTTTAATAGGTTTAATGTTGTCATCGGCGATGAAGCGCACCTCTACAAAGCAAAAAGTCTGACAAGTATACTAACAAAATTACATGACTGTAAGTATCGAGTTGGTTTGACTGGAACTTTAGATGGTAGTACTACACATCAGTTAGTTCTAGAAGGTTTATTTGGAAAGTGCAATAAAATAACTAGAACTAAAGATTTACAAAATAAGGGTCAATTAGCAAAGTTAGATATCAGTGTTTTATTACTAAAACATGAATCAAGACATTTTGATTCCTATCAAGATGAAATGGATTACATTGTTTCGCATGAAGGTAGGAATAAATTTATTCGTAACTTATGTCGAGATATAGATGGAAACACACTATTACTCGTCAACTATGTCGAGAAGCATGGAGACCCACTTTATGAACTGATAAATAGTAGTATTGACAAACCAGTATTTTATGTACATGGTGGTGTAGAGGCAGAAGAACGAGAGTATATTCGTTCCCTTACTGAAAAAGAAAAGAATGCAATCATTGTTGCTACATACGGAACGTTTTCAACAGGCATCAATATTAAGAATCTACATAATGTCATATTTGCATCCCCCTCAAAATCAAGAGTTCGCAATCTTCAATCAATTGGAAGGGTATTGAGAAAGGGGGATAATAAAGCACAAGCAAAATTATTCGATATTGCCGATAATATAAGTAAAGGTGATCGTCCAAATTATACTTTAAAGCATCTATTTGAAAGAATTAGTATATACAATGAGGAGGATTTTAGTTATGAAATTATCGATGTCAAACTAAGGAGCTAAGTATGATTAATTACATCAGACACGAAGAAGAGTTCCATGGAGTCATCAAACTCACTACAGGAGAATATGTAGTGGGTAAAATGCTAGCATCTGCAGATGAAGGAGAAACTCATGTATATGTTCAAGATCCAGCAGAAGCAAAAATACATGAATTGAAAGGAGAGTCTAAAAAAATACAAAAAGGAATTTCTTTTAATAAGTGGATGGAACTCTCTGATGAAGACTTTTTCGTAATCACTGAAAAGTCTATCGTTAGTATTGGATCTATGAGTAAAGAGATCAAGTATTATTATACTTCTTGGATTAATGAACAGGACCCCACGTACAAACCATCAACAAAAGAGATTGAAGTAACTGAAGAAATGGGGATGATATCGACGTTGAAAGATGCAAAGATTAAATTAGAAAGAATTTTTAAATATCTTTGAAACTCCCACATGGTCGATTGTACTGGTTTTGAAGCACTGTGTCAAGTACTTGACAAATGTGTTACGACTTGGTAATATACATCCAGACTGCTAGATCCTACATGCATAAAAAGAAAAAGAACCATTACATAGATAATCAGGAGTTCTTAGCAGCCCTTATTGATTACCGTCAAAAGATTGTAATAGCACAAAATAAAGGACTGCCAAAACCAAAAGTATCAAATTACATTGGTGAATGTTTTTTGAAGATTGCTACACATCTATCTTATCGTCCAAACTTTATCAATTACATGTATAAGGATGATATGATTTGCGATGGTATTGAGAACTGCATTCAATACATTGATAATTTTGATCCTGAGAAATCTAGGAATCCATTTGCTTACTTTACGCAAATTGTATATTTTGCTTTCCTTAGACGGATTCATAAAGAAAAAAGACAACTAGACATTAAAGAAAAGATTATTGAAAAGTCTGGTTATGATCAACTTTTTACTACTGAAGATGATTATAATTATTCAGATTACAATCAAATAAAATCAAGAATTGAAACTTCCAGTAGATACTAATATGAAGGTCCTCGTTATTACAGATCAACACTTTGGTGTCAGAAATGACTCGCAAATTTACGTTGATTATTATCAAAAATTTTATTCAACCGTAGTAATTCCATTCATTGAAGCATATAACATTAAACACGTCCTCTGTTTAGGAGATACTTTTGACCGTCGCAAATCTGTGAATTTTCTTTCACTTGAGGCAGCAAAGGGTATGTGGTTTGATCCATTAGAAAAGATGGGTGTCACGTTAACCATGCTCGTAGGAAACCATGATATCTACTATAAAAACACTCTCCGAATTAATGCCCCATCTCTCCTCTTGGGAGAGTATGGAAACATTCAGGTTGTGGATAGCCCTGGTGAATTCCTTCTTGGTTCTTTGCCTGTACTTGGCATCCCTTGGATATGTGATGATAATCGATCCAGAGTTTACGAACTTCTGGAACAATCTACTTCAACTCTCTGTGTGGGCCATCTTGAGTTTACTGGTTTTGAGAGTGTCCCTGGTATTGTGATGGAACATGGAATTAGTATCGAACCTTTTAAAAAATTCAACAAAGTATTATCAGGACATTTTCATACTAAGTCGAATAAGGGTAATATTCATTACCTTGGCAATCCGTATGAATTATATTGGAACGATTATAAAGCAAAACGTGGATTTCATATTTTAGATACTGAAACTTTAGATCTCAAATTTTACCGCAATCCATTCACAATGTTCCATAAAGAATATTATAATGAAGATACGGTTGACCTCACTAAAGATTTTTCGGATATCCAGAATAAATATGTTAAGTTGATTGTTGAAAAGAAAGATGACATTTTAAAATTTGATAGGTTCCTAAAACTAATCTATGATAGTCATCCAGCAGAACTTAAGATTATCGAAGACTTAAGTTTTGAATATCCAGAAGATCAGATCGATCTTGAAATAGAAGATACACTAACTATGTTAGAAAAATTTATTGATGAGGTTGAATTTAAAGTTGACAAATCCTCAGTTTTTGGTATAATTAAAACACTGTACACCGAAGCACTAGAATACTAATGTTCTTGTTAATGGATTCACAAAACGGAGGTGTCTATGCAGTTCAAGACAAATCGAACGGTAAAGTCGTTCAAATGTTTGAAGAAATAGACGACGCAGAAAGGTATCTAGGACTACTAGTTGCTAATGATGATAGTGCGGAGCATGAACATCTGGAAGTTGTTGATATAGATCAAGAGATAGTAGTAAAAAACTGTGAATTATTTGGTTACAATTATTGCATTATTACACCTGAAGACATTGTATTTCCCCCATGATTATTTTCAATACTATTAAATGGAAAAACTTTCTCAGTACTGGAAATCAATTTACTGAGATTGAACTTGACAGACATCATTCAACTTTAATCCAAGGATATAACGGCGCAGGTAAAAGCACTATCTTGGATGCTATTACTTTTGTTTTGTTTAATAAACCATTTCGCAAAATTAATAAACCACAACTAGTAAATTCAATCAATGAAAAGGATTGTGTAGTTCAAATTGAATTTACTATTAATGGAGTTGTTTGGAATGTTGTACGTGGAATAAAACCTAATAGATTTGAAATTTATAAAAACGATATACTAGTTGATCAAACAGCAGCTGCTGCCGACCAGCAAAAATGGTTAGAACAATCTGTTCTGAAGATGAATTATAAAGCCTTTACTCAGGTGGTCATTCTTGGTTCATCTACTTTTGTGCCGTTTATGCAATTAACTCCTGCCTATCGGAGAGAAGTCATTGAAGATATTTTGGACATTCAAATCTTTTCGACAATGAAACTTTTATTGAAAGATAGAATACGTGTAAATTTTGAACGACAGAAGGAATGTAAGTATGAATTGAAGTCTGCAGAAGATAAAGTAAAGATGCAGGAGGATCATATTCGCAATTCGCAAACAACGAATGTGGGTGAGATTGATTTGAAGATCAAAGATATTTCTATTCTGGAAGAAGAAGTCTTTGAGTATAATAGAGACATCAATATCTTTGAGGCAGAAAATTTAGATATTCATACTGAAATTATTAATGTTGATAAACACAAGCAAGATCTAAAAAATGCAAATGCTATCTTGAATAAACTTCAGAATAGATTTTATCATACCCAAAAGGATATTGCATTCTTTACAGAGAATGATACTTGTCCTACATGTGATCAGATTATCGATAGTGAGTTCAAAGATCGGAAATTATCCGAGCTTCGTAAGAGTTCTGAACAATTTGATAATGGTTGTATACAACTCCAGCAAAAAATTATTTCTACTAATGATCAATTAGATATTCTTATTAAACAAGAGAGCAAGTTAAAAGATAATTTATATAAAATTAATCAACTACGAGATAGGATTGCCCATAACGAAAAGAATATTGTCAAACTTAATTCTGAAATTCAACGACTAAATGAGTCTCCAAACATCGCAATGATGCAAGGTAAGTTGGAAGCATATAAGGAAGAATATCTTGCAATTGAAAAACGGTGTTCAGATGTATCTAAGGAACAATCTGAATATGATGTAGTTGCTAACTTACTTAAAGATAGTGGAGTTAAGGCACAGATTATTAAAAAGTATGTTCCAAACATGAACAGATTTATTAATAAGCACTTGACAAGCATGGATTTTTATGTTAACTTTACTCTTGATGAAGAATTTAATGAGGTAATTAAATCACGTTATCGTGATGAATTTACCTATGCATCTTTCTCTGAAGGTGAAAAACAAAAGATCGATCTTGCTCTATTGTTTACCTGGAGAGAAATTGCGAATATGAAAAATTCTGTATCCACTAACTTGTTATTATTGGATGAAGTATTTGACAGTTCGTTGGATTCCTCTGCAACTGAAGAATTAATGAAGATCTTACATGGTATAGATAAAAAAACAAATGTTTTTGTAATCTCCCATAAAGGAGAAGTCCTTACCGATAAATTTGAACACAATATTAAATTTGAAAAAGTTTCTGATTTTAGTAAAATAGTTAACGATGCAGTCTAAATTTCTTCAACTTGGTCCTAAGGTTCTCTCAACTACAATTGACAATATAATGTTGTACAAGTTGAGAGATCATGCTAATAGCTTATTGACTGGACCAAACTCTGATTATTCATCTGACCTTGCGGGCAAAAACACACATCAATATGTTTTAGAATATACAGTTGCTAACAACATAGGTCTGGATAAATTTCTTTTAAAAGCAGGACAAGAGTATTTAAATGAGGTCAATACTCATGAACCATTGCATATCCTGTCTGCATGGGTTAATATATGTCAGTATTCTGATTATAATCCAATACATGAACATACTGGATTACTTAGTGGAGTTTTATACATAGACTGTCCACCATCTACATCTGACACTTCTAATAATAATGTACCCTTAACTGATGGACATACTCAATTTATTTTTGGTCAAGAGTTGAGGTTTTCTAATGCGCTCTTGACAATATACCCTAAACCTGGTACATTACTCTTGTTTCCTTCTTGGTTAATGCATACTGCATATCCGTCAAGATCAGAGTTAAATAGAACAACAATTAGTTTTAACCTGGGGGTATAGCTCAGTTGGTAGAGCACCTGCTTTGCAAGCAGGGAGTCAGGAGTTCGAGTCTCCTTATCTCCATATAATATTTTTCCTTATGACAAAAGATAATTCTATTTTTAGGAATCCGTTCCTAACTGAACAAGCACAGTATCCTGATCATCTTTGGTTGGCAAAAGAAATTCAATTAAGGATGTCTGCACTAACAGATAATAGATTTAGATTATATGGTCCTGCATGGAGTAGTGTATCTTCAGATACTATCAATGAATTTTTAAAAAATACATCTTTTAGTGATTACTTAGAAAGATCTGCATCT
>Ga0194115_10000332_pt1 | contig 72007 bp, 76 predicted proteins | sample TA2MahsurfametaG_3_FD_148656 | JGI IMG/M metagenome (GOLD analysis project Ga0194115, IMG submission 148656) | Freshwater microbial communities from Lake Tanganyika, Tanzania - TA2015002 Mahale S4 surface | ecosystem: Environmental > Aquatic > Freshwater > Lake | place: Tanzania: Lake... | reverse complement strand
TGGTGCTTGGTGCGCTCCTGATCGCCTGAGGCTATGGAGCGCTAGCTGATCACGCAGCTGCCAGCTCATTGATCAGTTCTTGAAGTTCACCGCCGCCCACCTCGTACACCTCGTTGCAGAAGTGGCAGGTGAGTTCGGCCTTGCCTTCGCTCTGAAGCATGTCGCTGAGCTCTGCGCTGCCGAGCAGCTTCAGGGCGTTCACGCTGCGCCGGCGGCTGCAGGGGCAGTGGAAGGTGATCTCCTGGCTGGCCTCGGCGTCATCGAGCAGCTGGGGATCGAGATCCGGGAAGATCTCCCGCAGCAGGGCTTCCAGGTTGCCCTCACAGGCAGCCAGCTTTTCGCTGAAGCCGCTGATCTCCTTGCAGCGCTCCTCCAGTAGGGCCACCAGGGCCGGCTCACGGGCTGCTTTGGGCAGCACCTGCACCAGCACACCGCCGCAATGCTTCAGGCCTGAGCTGTCGATCTGCTCGCCCACGAACACCGCTGAAGGGGTCTGCTCGGAGTGCAGCAGGTAGGAGGCCACGTCGTCGCCGATGCCGCCGCTCACCAATTCCACGGTGGAGCTGAACGGCTCACCCTCGCCAAGATCGCGCACCACATGCAGGTAACCGGTGCCAGTGGCCTGCTTGAAATCGAAGTGGTGCAGCCCATCGGCTTCCTGCACCAGATCGAGCTCCAGTTCAGGGTTGCCCACATAGCCCCGCACCGTGCCATCACGGCCCGCATCCACCATCAAGCCCCGCAGGGGGCCATCGGATGCAATGCGCAGATTGACTCGCCCGTGCCGCACCTTCATCGAGCTGGCGAGCAGCAGGCCGGCGGTCATCGCCCGGCCCAGAAGGGCGGTTGTCAGAAATGAGAGCTTGTGGCGCCGCCGCGCGTAGCGGGCCGTGGTGCTGGCGCTCACTGCCACCAGGCGAATGCCACCGCCGGCTGCCGTCGCCCGCACCAACTGATCCGCCATCGCCGAAACCCGCTGCACCCCAGAGAGCGCACTGTATTCAGCGGCCAGTCTTCAGCGGCCTGTGGTCTGTGCTTGCAGCAGCTGCCCGCCCACGAGTTGATAGCGCTGCTCTGGCTGGACCCACGCCCCAAACAACTCCGGTTCGTGGCTCACCACCAGCAACACCCGATCGCGCCCCAGCTGAGCCAAGAGCTCGAGAATCTCGCCGCGCACCGACCAATCCAGGCCGGCCGTGGGCTCATCGAGCAGCAGCACGCGCGGATTACGAAGCAGTTGCACCGCCAGGGCAAGGCGGCGCTGCTGGCCCCCACTAAGGGCTTCAGGCGCCTGCTGCAGTGAGATGCCTGAAAGCCCCACTTGTTCCATCACCGCGGCTGCCTTCTCCGAGGGAAGCCGCCGTTGCCCCAGCTTCAGTTCCTGGCCCACGCTCAGGCCGAGGAAATGGCGTTCGGGAAACTGAAACACCAGCCCGCAGTGCCAGCGCCGCTGCCGGGCACTTAGTGCCTGGCCATTCCAGAGAATGCTGCCGCCGCTGCTTCCTCCGCTGGGTTCGGCCAGGCCGCAGATCAGTTCGAGCAGCGTGGATTTGCCGGAGCCGCTGCGGCCGGCAATCAGCGCCGGTTGCCCCACCTGCAACTGCAGATTGAGGCCGCGCAGCACCGCTTCGGCCGCCGTGGCGGGGTGATAGCTCAACGACCTCAGCTCGAGCATCAGCGGCGGCATGGCCTGCAGGTGCCCCCAGCATGTTTGATGGAGGCAACGCTGCGCTGCGCACCGCCCAATGGAGATTCGCTTCCGCGAGTTCGATCCGTTTAATTGCTGGATCTGGTTGCGGTTCAACCATGCACCTGGCCAAGGGGAGCGCGGTTACATCGACACCGTGTTCGACAGCTGGTTTTTCCTCGGCAAATTAGGCGGCTTCAACGCCGAGAACCTGCAGGTCCAGGAGGAAGGCGCTGAGCTCAGCGGCATGGCCTACGACGCCGACACCGCCGCCCGCGCCATGCCCGCCCTGATGCACAACATGGGCGAGATGGAATACCGCGGTGAGTGGGCCCGCTGCTGGCTGGATCTGGGCACGAGTGATGCGCTGGCGCTTGACGTATTGATCAACACCCTGAGGCAGCTCGACACCGATGTGGTGGAGATTGAGGAGCTGGTGATCGGTGGCGTGAACGATGACTGGCCCGTGGAAGACCATCCCGACAGCCTGTTTCCGCTTTCCGATCCCGATGCCTGAGCATGGCGCGTGAGTGCCGACGTCTGCTGATCCCACCGCAGCACCTGCTAGATGCCGGTGCTGATGGTGTGTTTCGGCTCAGCGCTGAGCACAGCCGCTATCTCACCAAGGTGTTGCGCTACAGCCCCGGCGCCGTTTTCGCGCTGGTGGATGGGGTTGGCCATCTCTGGGAGGCCGAACTGCTGGATCGTGAGCAGGCCCGGTTGCTCCAGCCCCTCGATCAGCCGCTCTGCGCAGAGCCAGCGCCTCAGCCCGCCTTGGTGCTCGCCGCTGCGGTCGTGAAGCGCGACTTTGACCTGGTGGTGCGAATGGCGGTGGAGCTGGGGGTTGATCGCCTGGTGCCACTGCTCTGTGAGCGCACGGCAGTGCTGGGTCAGCTGCGGCCGGAGCGTTGGCTCAGCATTGCTGCCGAGGCCGCCGAGCAATGTGAACGGCTCTGGTTGCCCAGGATCGAGGATCCCCAGCGTCTGAGCGAGGTGTTGTTGCCATCGCCTCAGCAGAGGGTGTGTTTCTGGGCGACGACTCGCCAGCAGCAGTTGCCGCTACTGGCCGATCACCTGCAGAGCCTCGAGCCAGGGATGGAGGAGATCTGGTTGGCCTGCGGACCGGAAGGAGGGTGGAGTCCCTTTGAGGAGCACCAAGCCCAGGCGCAGGGCTGGCAACCGGTTCAGCTGGGCCCCACCATCCTGCGCAGCTCAACAGCGTGTGTGGCGGGAGTTGCCTGGCTGAGCGGTTGGCGCGCCAGCCACGCCTAGAACTCAGGACTACTTCTTGCCGAAGAGTCCGCCGGCCATGCTGCGGAAACCGGCCAGATTGGCGCCACCACGGCGGCGGCGCATCGGCAGTGCTCCACCGGCGGTCACACACTCGGGAGCAAAGGTGGAATAGGTGGTTGCGGGCTTGGCAGCCTGCTCAGCGGCCAGTTCTGCGGCGATCGCCTCGGCCGTGGTGAGCACGTTGCCGCTAGGCGCTGCGGCGCTGCTGGGTTCGGCTGCGGGCTTTGCTGCAGCGGCTGCGTTCACGGCGATGGCCGGTTGCGCTGCGTCTTTGGGCTTCGCGGCGGCCTTGGCTTCAGGCTTGGCAACGGGTGCCACGGTGGCCGGCGCAGTGGGCGCCTTCTCATCGAGGTTGAGGAAGAAGCTGCCCTTGCGGTTGAACACCATGGCGCCGATCGTGTGGCGGATGGCTGGATTATCAGCTGCCGCAGGGGCTTGGGGCTGGATCCCTTAGGGCAGTGCAACAGAACCGGCCAGCGCCGTGTTGTGCTGGGGCGGTGTCTTGCGCTTGGTATCGCCGAGCCTGCTGTGGATGCTTGAACTTCAGGTTCTGCTCAGTGCCGATCGCCTCCAGCACTGGGCTGTGGCCCTGTTGATCAATGGGGTGCTGATCGCGCTGGCTCAGCGCTTGCCCCTGCTCACCCGGGCGGGCTGGGTGCATGCCGGGGTGCTCGGCACCCTGTTGCTGGGCAGCCTCGATTGGCCGGGCTGGTGGGCGGTGGTGCTCTATCTGGCCCTTGGATCGCTGGTCACTCGCCTCGGTTTTCGCCGCAAGCAGGATCAAGGCTTGGCCGAAGCTCGCGGCGGTCGCCGCGGTCCAGAAAACGTGTGGGGATCGGCATCCACCGGTGCAGCACTGGCGTTGCTCACCGTGTTGCCGTCGGCGCCGGTGCTGCTGCTCAAGCTGGGATTTGCCGCCAGTTTCAGCGCCAAGTTGGCCGACACGTTCGGCAGTGAGATTGGCAAGCGCTGGGGCCGCCGCACGTTGTTGATCACCACCCTGCGGCCGGTGCCGCCAGGCACGGAGGGGGCGATCAGCCTGGAGGGCACGCTGGCCAGCCTGCTCGGCAGTGCCCTGATGGCCCTGGTGATGCAGCAGCTGGGCCTGCTCGAAGGGGCTGCGGCCTGGCTGCTGGTGGTGATCGTGGGGCTGGTGGCCACCCTGCTGGAGAGCGTGATCGGCGCCGGCCTGCAGCAGCGCTGCCCCTGGTTGAGCAACGAACTGGTGAACGCCCTGCAGACCCTGATCGCCGCCCTGTTGGCGATGGCCGTGGCGGCTCCGCTGGGCCTGGCCTGAGCGTTAGCTGCCCAGCAATGGCAGCAGGTGCTGGCGCAGTTCCAGCAGCAAACGCTCGCCGCTGCGTTGCGCCACCTTCGGGCTGAGGTTGTAGCGGCGTGCCAATTCACGCCAGGTGAGCTGCTGGAGCAGGCGCCCGAGAACCAAATGCCGTTGCTTGCGCTCCAGCCGGCGCAGGGCTCGCCAGATGTGGCGGCGCTGCTCCCAGCGGATCGCTTGGGCGTAGCGCTCCTGGGGCCGTGGATCGGTAAGTAGATCGCTCAGCGGGCTGGCGTTGCCCTCCTCATCGAGCAGCGGCTGCTCCAGACTTGCGAGCTGAAGGCTGCGCTGGCGGGCGAGGGCGAGCTCCCAGCGCTCCCGCGTGCAGCCCAGGGCCTGGGCCAGCGCGTCGCCATTGAGGCTCGGCAGCCCCTGCTGCTGCCGCTGCTGCAGGAGTGCCTGGCCGCGGCGATACAGATCCAGCAGGTGATGACTGCCGCTCACGCCATGGCAGCGGTCGCGCAGGTAGTGCCGGATCGCTCCGCGAATCCAGGGCGTTGCAACGGTGCTGAGGGTGTGGCCGCGGCTGGGGTCAAAGCGTTCCACGGCCCGGATTAGCCCAATTGAGCCCTCCTGGGTGAGGTCTTCAAAGCTGTGGCCACTGCGTTTGGATTCCTGGCGCGCCACTCGCCACACCAGCGGCAGGTTGGCGCGGATCACTGCATTGCGGTTGCTGGCGCTGCGGCAGCGCTGATAAGCAGCCAGCAGCTCGGCATTGCGCTGGCTGTGATCGGGGCAGGCGTGGAAGGTTGTCATCGGCAGAGAGCCATGGCGTGTTTCCACGCTCATTCGCTTGGGCCGCTCGGCCACTCCCCCTTGCGGCGGAATCACGATCCCCCGATGGGGGGATGGATCCCTGTGGCGCGTGGCCTCAGAAACTCACGCTGTTGAGTGCCAGCGGTTCGAGATCGGCCCAACGCAACAGGGCCGGCCAGCGGCAGACTCGCTCGTACACCTGGCGATGCCCTTCGCTGTTGAGGTGGATTCCGTCGCTGCTCAGCCATTGCAGCCAATTCGGATCGCTCAGCAGCGACTCGAGCAGGGGAAGGAACGGCACATCCGCCTCCAGGCAGGCCTCCTCCAGCAGCGCTTCGTAGCGCCGCACCTGCTCCAGCTGATACCAGAGCAGCTCGGCGTAGGGCATCACGGCTTCGTCAACCGGCGTGAGCCCCAGCACCAGCACTGGAGCGAGTTGTTTCGCCTGAAGCAGCAGCTGCTGAAAGCCAAATAGAAACCCTTCTGCATCCAGCTGAGGGCGGCCATCGGCTCGACCCACCCGCGCACTGTCGTTCAGGCCCATCGCCAGCAGGATGCCTTGGGGCCTCTGGCGGCGAAGCTCACCGCGGCAGCTCACCTCGGGAACTAACCGCGCTGCCACCCGTTCCAGCCCATCGCCGCGCACCCCCAGGGGGTAGAGCACCGGCCCATTCGGCAGGCCCATCCAATGGCGCCGCAACCGTTCACACCAGCCGCCCTGCTCCGGATCCCCCCAGCCCACTACGCCACTGTCCCCGAGCACGATCAGCTTGCGGGGGATGGTGAGGCTCATCGCTGCAGCAGCCGGTGGCGGGCGCGGTCGCTGAGATCTTCACCCAGCAGGGTGAGCACGGCGTAAGCCCCGAGGAGCAGCAGCAATTGATCGAAGGCGAACGAACTGAGGCTTTCGGTGAGCTGGCTGCCCAGACCGGTGCCTGCCACCAATCCCACCACCACCGTTTCCCGCAGGATCACATCGGCGCGATAGGCCCCGTAGGCCAGATAGGAGCGGGCCAGCCCGCTGAATCGTCCGTAGAGCAGGGCGAGCCGGGGGCCGCAGCCGGCGCACTGCAGGGCCTGCTGCCGCTCAGGACCTGCTGCCTCGCTGCCCTCCAGCAACAGCCGCCCAAGGATGCCCAGGTTGTGGAAGCCGAGGGCCAGGGCGGCGGTGATGACGCCTGGCTTGAGCACGAACAGCAACAGCAGGGCCGTGAGCGGTGGTGGCCACAGTCGCCCGATGGCCCAGAGCAGCTGCAGCAGCCGTTGCCCCCAGGGCCATGGCGCCACCAGCAGCAGCAACAGCGGCGCCACCCCAACAGCCAGCGCCGCCGCCAGCAGGGTGAGCAGCACCGTGTTGAACACCAGGCTGGGCCAGGGCAGAGCAAGGGCTGATCCCCAGCCTCCCGGGGCCACGGGAGGCAGGGCCTGCCAGTGCAGCACCGCTGCAGGGTCGATGGCCATGGCGCGGCCCACGCCGAACACCACGGGCAACAGGATCAACACCGCCAGCACCAGTTCACGGCCCCGTCGTCCCACGCCCGAACTCTTCAGGCTGAACCGCGCTGGCATACCCCAGCGCCTGCGCAGGCTTCCGATCAGTGCTTCGAGGCTGAGCATCACAGCCAGCAGCAGCCACAGGCCGCTCCACAGCTCACGGAATTCAAGCGATTGCAGGGTGAGCAGCAGCTCATTGCCCAGGCCACCCAGTCCGAACACCCCCAGCAACGTGGCGCTGCGCAGGGCGCATTCGAGGCGGTAACCGCCGTAGCTGATCAGCCCCGGCAGCAGCGGCGGCCCCATGGCTGTGAGCAGGGCTGCCGGCGCAGGGCTACCGGCGGTGATCAGGGCCTGGAGGTTTGAGTTGGGCAGTGCATCGAGCAGGTCGCTCACCACCCGGGCCACCAAGGCGCCGTAGGGAATCGCGATGGCGAGCACCGCGATCGCCGGCTGCAGGCCCACCAGTTGCAGCAGCAGCAGGCCCCAAATCAATTCATGGATGGAGCGAGGGATGGCGAGCACCCGGCGCAGCAGTTCCGCCGGCCAGGGATGGCCGATCAGGGTGCGCCAGAGCAGCCGGGAGCTGGCCAGGCCAGCAGCTACACCCAGGACCAGGCTGCAAAACCAGCCCAGCAGGGCCATGCCGGCGGTGATCCCGAGCCCGCGCAGCAGCGAGTTGAGCACCACGGGATCGGTGGAGGGCTGCAGCGCCGCCAGCAGAAACTGCCCGATCAGATCCCAGCCGCCGCCGTGCAGCAGCGAGGGGAGCAGCAGCAGCAAAGGCAGCAGCACCAGCGCCGGCGCCAGCACCAGCAGTGGGGCAGCCGGTTTCATCAGGCCGGCACCGGTTGAAGGCCGGCATACAGCGCATCCACCTCGCTGCTGCTCAGCTCCTGGATCCTTCGATCGAAGCAAAGGCGGCCCTGGCGCAGACCGATCACCCGATCAAATCCCTCCAGCAGATCCGGGCGGTGCAGGCTCAGCAGCAGGGCCCGTGGTGCCCTGCCCTGCTCCAGCAGCAGCTCCAGTAGATCCCTCACCAGGCGTGGGTCGAGGCTCGCCAGCGGTTCGTCGGCCAGCAGCAGCTCTGGTTGCTGGCGCAGCAGGCGGGCGATGGCCACTCGCTGCCGCTGTCCCCCCGATAGCTCACCAACGGGTTGATTCAGCAGCTGGGGATCAAGATCAACCTGACGCAGGGCCTGGGAGCAGGCTTCGCTCTCCAGCGGCAGCAGCAGGTTGAGCAGCGCCCTGGGCCAGCCCCAGCTGGCCAGCCGGCCGCTGTTCAGGTTCTGCTGCACGCTGAGTTCTTCGATCAGGCGCAGGTCTTGCCACAGGGTGCCGATGCGGGCCTGCTGCCGGCGCCGGGCACGCCGCCGGCGTGCCATCGGTTCACCGCACCAGAGCACCTCGCCGTGCTCGGGCTGCAGCAGGCCATTCGCCACCGCCAACAGCGTGCTTTTGCCCGCACCGCTGGCCCCCAGCAGGGCCACCCGCTCACCAGCCTCAAGCCGTAGCGAGACCCCATCGAGGCGGGGCTGCTGTCGACCAGGCACGTGGATGCCACGCAGCTGCAGTACGGGGCTGCTGCCTTCAGCTGAGCCGGGACGTGAGGGTGCCGCCATGGCAACCCACTGTGCCTGCCGGCCGGAGCAGGCTCAGAGCGTGCTGAAGCGGAAGGCCATCAACGCCAGGATCAGTCCCACCAGCATCAGTTCGGTGATGTCAGGTCCACGGGGATTCATCAGCGCCGTTCCTCCGCATCGATGCGTTTCACCGATGGCAGGGTGAGGGCCAACACCAGCAGCGGAATCTCAAGCCACAGCACCCCGTTGCCGAGGGCGATCACGGCGAGATCGATCACCGCCAGGGAGCGCAGAAACAGCACCCACACGTCATCTCCCTCGCTGCAGCTGCGCTGCCAGAGCAGCAGCCCTGCCACCACCAGCACCAGATCGAGCAGCAGCGTCATCGGGGGGAGCGCTAGCGCTTAATGCCCCCCGATTCTGCTGCCTGCCGCGCCTGAAGGCCCGCGATCAGCGGATTTTCCCGATCTGACGCCCCACCTGTTCGATCCGGCCGTAGGCGTTGGCGTTGGCCGTGGTGAACTGCTGGGCTCCGAACAGGCTCAGGATCTGCTTCTGTTCGGGGTTGCTGGGCCGCCAGCTGAGGATCGCCTTCTGGATTCGACCGGTGAAGCCTTTCCCGAAGCGCTTATCGAGGTTCGGCTGAGCGATCCAGTGGTAGTCGGGGTAGCCCGGTGTTTTCCAGATCGCCATCACCTTGGAGCGGTTGGCTTTGCCGTCGTGAAGGCTGGAGCGCCACACCTGTTCATTGACGGCGCCGGCGTCATAGGCGCCGCTCTGCACCAGGGCGATGGTGGCGTCATGGCTGCCGCTGAAGCCCGCCGCACCGCCGGCAAACTGAGATGGCTTCACGCCCGCCTGGCCCAGGAAATACTCCGGCATCAACCGGCCCGAGGTGGAGCTGTCGGAGCCGAAGGTGAAGCGCTTGCCCTTCAGCTCGCTTAGGCCTTTCACGCTGGTGACTGGCTTCAGACCGCTCTTGGTGTTGGCGATGAAGATGGTGTGGAAGGAGGCGTCGATATCCCGCTGCGCCAGCACCTGGGCGCCGGGTTTCTGGAGACGGGCTTGCACGCCGGTGAGGCCGCCGAACCAGACCAAATCAAGGTCCCCGGTGCGGAAGGCGCTCACCGCTGCGGCGTAATTGGTCACGGGCACGTACTGCACCGGCACGCCGAGCTGCTTGCTCAGCTCATTGGCCACAAGCCCGTAGAGCCGGTTCAGCTTCTCTGGCTTCTGATCGGGAATGGCACCGATGCGCAGCACCGGTTTGTTGTTCTGCTGAGCCTGCGCCGCCGGCAGGGGCTGGAACGCCGGCACAACAACAGGAAGGGCCGCCGGAGTGAGGGCCAGGCTGAGGCCGGCCAGCACGGCGGCCGAACGTTCTCGGCCGCGAGGGAGAAGGCTGAACATGCTGCGCTGCGGAAAGGTCCGCCACGAAGGTGCAGCTCGATTCTCCTGCAGCAACGCTGATTAAAGGCTGGTGATGAAGCGCTCCAGCCGGGCCAGCCCGTCTTCGATGGTGGCGTTGGCTGCAGCGCACGACAGCCGAATGCAGTGGTCATCGCCGAAGGCCACACCCGGCACCACGGCCAGGCCTTGCTCATCGAGCAGGCGATTGCAGAAGGTCATCGAGTCGAGGCCGGTGCTGCTCACATCGGGGAAGGCGTAAAACGCCCCTTCCGGCGGCAGCAGCTGCAGACCTGCCATGGCCTGTAGTCCGTCGCTGAGCAGCTGGCGCCGTTCGTTGAAGCAGCTGGCCATGGCGTGCACGCAGTCGCGGGATGCCTCGATCGCGGCGAGGGCGCCGAACTGGGCGAAGCTGCACACATTGCTGGTGCTCTGGCTCTGCAGGGCGATCGCGGCCTTCACCACCTCGCTGTTGCCAGCCAGCCAGCCGATGCGCCAGCCCGTCATCGCCCAACCCTTGGCGAAGCCGTTCACGCTGAAGATCCGATCCGCCAGATCTGGAGCCACCGCCGCGAGGCTGTGGTGCTGGTGGCCGGGGGCCAGCAGGAACTCGTAGATCTCATCGCAGACCACCGCCACATGCGGATGGCGGCGCAGGACAGCGGCGATGGCTTCGAGCTCGGCACGGCTCAACACCATGCCTGTGGGGTTGCTGGGGCTGTTGAGCACGAGCAGCTTGCTGGCCGGGCTGATGGCCGCCTCGAGCTGGGCCGGGTCGAGGCGGAAGCCATCGGCAGCGGCGCTCGGCAGCATTCGCACCGAAGCGCCGGCTAACCGTGCGATTTCGGGATAGCTCAACCAATACGGAGCCGGCAGCAGCAGCTCATCTCCTGGGCCGAGCAGCACCTGGAAGAGGTTGTAGAGCGCCTGTTTGCCGCCATTGGTCACCAGCACCTGCTCTGGGCGGGTGGGCACCTGGTTTTCATGGCTGAGCTTGGAGGCGATCGCCTCCCGCAGAGCCGGTTCACCGGCAGCAGGGCCGTAGCGGGTGTGTCCGTTGCGCAGAGCTTCTGCGGCTGCTTCGCAGATGAAGGTCGGGGTATCGAAGTCGGGCTCGCCGGCGCTGAGGCTGCAGATGTCCTGGCCTTCGGCCTTCAGCGCCTTGGCTTTGGCGGCGATGGCCAGGGTGAGGGAAGGCTGAAGAGCCTCGGCCCGGGCGGACAGCGTCAATGGGCGCTGAGAGGGCGGGCGCAGCATCGGCGCAGCGACATAAAAAAGGCATCGCCCTGAGGCTTTGCCGGTGTGATGTGCATCCTGCCGTATTCCCTATCCCTCGATTCGTTCAGTGCACACTCTTTGGCCTGGAACTCTGGCGCTCTGGTGATCAGCGCTGAGGGCCTGCTACCACGGGCGAGTGGCCATCACCGATCGCTTCAACTAGATGTCTCTCCCTGAAGCCGCGTTGGTGCTGGCCGCCGATGACGCGCAGGCCCTGGCCGGTTTCTATGCCGCCTTGGTGGACCAGCCACTGCAGCCTGGTTTGAGCAGCCGCCACTGGCGCGTTGCCCTCCCCGCCGCGGGCTGGTTGGAAATCTATGAACCCAGCCGTAGGCGGCCGCAGCCCCGCCAGCGCGGCCGCCTGGCGGTGTGTCTGCGACGCAATGGCGACACGGCGGTGCTGGCGGACTGGATGGAGCAGGCCATCGGCCTTGGCGCCCAGCGGTTCGATGCGCCGCGCCAGGAATCGTTCGGTTCAGAGGTGTGGCTGCTGGATCCGGAGGGCAACGCTCTGCTGCTGCTGGTCCGCGATTCATAAAGTCGCCGCCATGAGCTTGCTTCCTTCCATCCCCAGCGCCGCTGCGCCTGATCTGGAGCAGGAGTTGGTTGGCTTGGCCGACGCCTGTGACGGCTGCAGGCGGTGTGGTCTCGGTGCCACCCGCCTCAACGTGGTAGTCAGTCGCGGCAACCCAAGGGCTCCCCTGATGGTGCTCGGTGAAGGCCCGGGTGCTCAAGAGGATGAGCAGGGCAAGCCCTTCGTGGGGCGCTCCGGCCAGCTGCTCGATCGGATGCTCGAGAGCGTGGGGATCGACAGCAACGTTGATGCCTACGTGTGCAACATCGTGAAGTGCCGGCCGCCGGAGAACCGCAAACCCACAGCTCTGGAGATGGCAGCCTGCAGGCCCTGGCTCGATCAGCAGATTCAGCTGGTGAACCCAGCGGTGATCCTGCTGGCTGGGTCCACCGCGGTGGAAGGCCTCCTGGGCATCAAGGGCGGCATCACCAAGCTGCGCGGCCAGTGGCGCCGCGGTGAGGGCGGCAGCCTTGAGGGTCGCTGGCTGATGCCGATCTTCCATCCCTCCTATCTGTTGCGCAATGCCTCCAAGGAGCGCGGCTCACCCAAGTGGCTCACCTGGCACGACCTGCAGGATGTGCAACGGCGTCTGGCCCAATTGAACGCTCCGCTGTGACAGGCTTGCGCCACATCTTTCGGCCCACGCCCTCGCTGCTGCCATGACAGCTTCCCTGGCCTCTGCTCCGGCAACCGAGGACGCGCTGAACCCCCGCTACGACACGGTGATCCGGCGTCGCAAAACCCGCAGCGTGCGGGTGGGCGACATCTGGATGGGAAGCGACCACCCGGTGGTGGTGCAGTCGATGATCAACGAGGACACCCTGGATATCGAGGGTGCCACTGCCGGGATTCGTCGCCTCCATGAAGCCGGCTGCGAGATCGTCCGGGTCACGGTGCCGTCGCTGGCCCATGCCAAGGCCATGGGTGAGATCCGGCAGCGCCTGGAAAGCACCTACAAGCCGGTGCCGCTGGTGGCTGATGTGCACCACAACGGCATGAAGATCGCCCTGGAAGTGGCGCAGCACGTGGACAAGGTGCGCATTAATCCAGGCCTGTTTGTCTTCGATAAGCCCGATCCCAACCGCACTGAGTTTTCCGATGCGGAGATCGCGGCGATCGGCGATCGCATCACCGAAACCTTCGAACCGCTGGTGAAGCTGCTCAAGGAGCAGGACAAGGCGCTGCGGATCGGCGTGAACCATGGCTCTCTGGCCGAGCGGATGCTGTTCCGTTACGGCGACACGCCCCTGGGGATGGTGGAAAGCGCCCTGGAATTCATCCGCATCTGCGACCGCCTCGACTTCCACAACATCGTGATTTCGATGAAGGCGTCGCGGGCGCCGGTGATGCTGGCCGCTTACCGGATGATGGCCGACCGGATGGATGCCGAGGGCTTCCGTTACCCCCTCCATCTAGGGGTCACCGAAGCCGGTGATGGTGATTACGGCCGGATTAAGAGCACGGCTGGCATCGCCACCCTGTTGAGCGAAGGGCTGGGCGACACCATCCGCGTTTCGCTCACCGAAGCGCCGGAGAAAGAGATCCCCGTTTGCTACGCGATCCTTCAGGCGCTGGGACTCCGCAAAACGATGGTGGAGTACGTGAGCTGCCCTAGCTGCGGCCGCACCCTCTTCAATCTGGAGGAAGTGCTCCACAAGGTGCGCAGTGCCACGGCTCACCTCACCGGTCTCGACATCGCCGTGATGGGTTGCATCGTGAACGGCCCGGGCGAGATGGCTGATGCCGATTACGGCTACGTGGGTAAAACCCCGGGCGTCATCTCCCTGTACCGCGGTCGTGAGGAGATCCGCCGCGTGCCTGAGGCTGAAGGCGTGGATGCTCTGATCGCCCTGATTAAGGACGACGGCCGCTGGGTGGATCCCTGAACGTTTCTGCGGTTTTCACTCCTCCCTTAGTCCTGTTTCAGGGGCTAGTTTGAGATGACTGCAAGAGCTCAGGAGCTCGCTGTATGGGCAGCCGTGGGGATCTTCGAGGTGCGTTGAGCGGACCCAGGCTGTTGGTGCTGGTCGGAGTTGGCGCCGCGAGTGCGATTGCCTTGCCGCCACTGCTTGCCCCGAGTGCGGCTTCGCTGATCAGCGAAAGCCCCAAAGAGGTGATCGATCAAACCTGGCAGATCGTCTTCCGCGACTATCTCGATATCAACGGCAAATACACGCCGGAGAAGTGGCGGACTCTGCGGCGCCAAGTGCTGTCGAAAACTTATGGCAGCACCAAGGAAAGCTACGAAGCGATCCGCGGCATGCTTGCCAGCCTGGATGATCCCTACACGCGGTTCCTTGATCCGCGTGAGTTCAAGGAGATGCAGATTGACACCTCCGGGGAACTCTCGGGGGTTGGCATTCAGCTGAGCCTGGATAAAGACACCAAGGAGTTGGTGGTGGTGAGTCCGATCGAAGGCTCACCGGCCTCACGGGCTGGTGTGATGCCGAAGGACGTGATCGTTTCGATCGACGGCAAGAGCACCAAAGGCATGTCGACCGAGGACGCGGTGAAGTTGATCCGCGGCCAGGCCGGCACCACGGTGAACCTGCAATTGCGCCGCGACGGCAAGCTGGTGGAAGCCCCATTGGTGCGCGCTCGCATCGAGCTGCATGCGGTTGACAGCCAGGTGAACACCAGCGCTGATGGCACCAAGATCGGTTACATCCGCCTGAAGCAGTTCAACGCCAACGCCGCTCAGGACATGGCGGAAGCGCTGAAGAAACTTGAGGCCCAAAACGTGCAGGGTTACGTGCTCGACCTGCGCAGCAATCCGGGTGGATTGTTGATGGCCAGCATCGCCATTGCCCGTCAGTGGCTGGATGAAGGCGTGATTGTCTCCACCAAAACCCGCGACGGCATTCAAGACACCAAGCGCGCCAACGGCCGTGCCCTGACCCAGCGTCCCTTAGTGGTGCTGGTGAATGAAGGCTCAGCCAGTGCCAGCGAAATTCTCTCCGGTGCGCTTCAAGACAACCACCGCGCTGTGGTGGTGGGTGAGAAAACCTTCGGCAAAGGGTTGGTGCAATCGGTGCGGGGTCTCTCCGATGGCTCCGGGATGACCGTGACCATCGCCAAATACCTCACCCCCAATGACCGCGATATTCATAAGCACGGCATCGATCCAGATGTGCGCTCGAAGCTCACACCAGCCGAGGCTCAGAAGCTGCGGCTGGAGGATCTGGGCACCAGCAAGGACAGCCAGTACCGCGTGGCTGAATCAACCTTGTTGAAGCAGGTGAAGAGCAGCAACGGCGTGACCAAAGCACGCCTGTACAACCCTTCAAGCGCCAATGTGCCGGCGGCCCTGAGCGGCGCCGGCTCAAGCCGCTGAGCTCAGGCGGCGCCGCCCACGGGCTGCATCAGGCCACCACCAGGGGTGGAGTCGTCGTCGTCGTTGCCGGTGTCGCCCTGAAGCAGCGCGTAGACACCCAGGGCAAGCAGGCCCACCAGGGAGGAGATCAGGCTGAGCCCACCGCCACCGAAGCCTGTGCCCAGATCGATCACCTCGCCCAGCCCAGCGCCCATGAGAGCCCGTTACAGAAGTTCTCACAATTGTAACGGACTTTTGCGCGTCTGAGAGAGCGCTCTCCCTGGCTGGCGCTGGACCGGATCCAGGGCTCAGACCGCCAGCACCGCCTCGTTCTTGGCCTTGAGCTGCTCGGTGCGCTGGGCATCGGTGAGGCCATCGGCACCCGGGATTTGCTCCGCCATTTGCTTGAGCCAGGTCATCAGCTCCTCCACCTGCTTCTCCATTGGCAGCACGCCGAGGCCACGCGCCAGCACTTTTGAGGTGGTGCCGGAGCCGGCCTGGAACACCAGTCGGCCGTGCAGGTGCTGCGGCAGGCCCTGGCGCAGAAGCCGGAAGGCGGGCTCCTCCATCGGCGTTTCCAGGGCGATGTTGGGTTTCTCCGGTTTGATGCGCGAGAAGCCGCAGCGCTTGGCTAGCAGCTTCAGCTCCATCAGTTGCAGCAGTGAGATCACCGGCGCTGGGATCGCTCCATAGCGATCCACCCAATCGGTGGCGAGCTGCAGCAGCGCCTCCGGGCTGTTGCAGTCGGCCGCGGCGCGGTAGGCGGCCATCTTCTCGTCGTTGTCGGCGATCCAGTCGCCGGGGATGAAGGCGGTAATCGGCAGATCGATCTGGGTGTCGTCCACCGCTGGGATGTCCTGCCCCTGGATTTCGGCGAGCGATTCCTGGAGCATCTCCATGTAGAGGTCGAAGCCGATGGTTTCCATTTGGCCGCTCTGCTCCACCCCCAGCAGGTTGCCCACACCGCGAATCTCCATGTCGCGCATGGCGAGCTGGTAGCCGCTGCCCAGCTGAGCGAACTCCTGAATCGCCCGCAATCGTTGCCGGGCCGCTTCGCTCAAGGAGGCATCACCGGGATAGAAGAGCCAGGCGTGGGCCTGGATGCCGCTGCGGCCCACGCGTCCGCGCAGCTGATACAGCTGGGCCAGGCCGAATTTCTGGGCGTCCTCGATCAGGATCGTGTTGACGCGCGGGATGTCGAGGCCGCTCTCCACGATCGTGGTGCAGAGCATCAGATCGGCTTCGCCGGCGTTGAAGGCCACCATCGCGCTCTCCAGCTCGCCCTCGGCTATCTGGCCATGGGCCACCAGCAGCCGCAGGCCCGGGATCATCAGCCGCAGCCGCTCGGCCACCTCGTCGATCCCCTCCACCCGCGGCACCACGTAGAAGATCTGGCCGCCGCGATCGAGCTCCTGGCGAATGGCGCTGCGCACCGCTTCCTCGTCGAGGGCGGCGAGGTGGGTTTTGATCGGACGGCGCAGCGGCGGCGGCGTTGTGATCAGGCTCATCTCGCGCACACCCGAGAGGCTCATGTAGAGAGTTCGGGGGATCGGCGTTGCCGACAACGTCAACACGTCGACGTCTTTGCGCAGCGCCTTGATCTTTTCCTTCTGGTTCACCCCGAAACGCTGCTCTTCATCCACCACCAGCAGGCCCAGCTCTTTGAACGTGGTGCTCTTGCCGAGCAGTTGGTGGGTGCCCACCACCACGTCCACGGTGCCTTCCACCAGGCCCTCCTGGATTGCCTTGCGTTCGCCGGCGGTGCGGAAGCGGTTGAGCAGGCTCACCTTGATCGGATAAGGCGCAAAGCGCTCTGAGAGCGAGCGCCAGTGCTGCTGCGCCAACACCGTGGTGGGCGCCAGCATTGCCACCTGCTTGCCAGCGGTGACGGCCTTGAAGATGGCGCGAATCGCCACTTCGGTTTTGCCGAAGCCCACATCGCCGCACACCAGCCGGTCCATCGGCTGGGGCTTTTCCATGTCGCGCTTCACATCGGCGATCGCCTTGATCTGATCGGGTGTGGGTTCGTAGGGGAACGACTCCTCGAGTTCGCTTTGCCAGGGGCCATCGGCGGGGAAGCAGAAGCCAGCGGCTTGATGGCGCTCGGCGTAGAGCTTCACAAGATCGAGGGCCACCTTGCGCACGGCCTTTCGGGCCCGCTCCTTGGCCTTGCTCCAGGCGGTGCCGCCCATGCGGTTGAGGTCGGGCGGCTGCTCGGTGGTGGCGCGGTAGCGGCCGAGGCTGCCCAGCTGATCGGCGGCCACCCGCAGCAGACCATCGGCGTACTGCACTACCAGGTAGTCGCGCGATTCGCCGCTGATCGCCAGCTTCTCGAGCTTGAGGAACTTGCCGATGCCGTGGTTGCGGTGCACCACGAAATCGCCGGGGCGCATCTTATTGGGATCCACCGTGCGGCTGGCGGCCTTGCGGCGCCGGCGCACGTAGCCCGTAGCCGTGAGGGATTGCTGGCCGAAGAATTCCCGGTCGGTGATCAGCGCCAGCTTCCAGGCCGGCAACTGCAATCCCTCGAGCTCAGCGGTTCCCTTGGTTTTGAGGGCCACCGGGGTGTTTTGCTCGATCAGCCGCTCGATCGAGACGATGTCACCCGGGTTGGGCACGAAGCGGCTGATGCAGTCGTGTTCCTCCAGCAACGCCACGGCCCGGGTGGGTTGGGCTGAGAGCAGCCACACCTTGGCCTTGTCACGCTGGAAGCCCTTGATCAGCTCGGCGAGCTTGCCGAACTGGTTCGGATAGGCCGGCACCGGCCGGCTGGCCAGATCAAAGCTGTTGCCGTGGCTGTCGCTTTCGTGCAGCTCGGCGAGGTCGAAACCGGCGAAGGCGTCGGTGCTGGCCAGGGCCTGCTCAGGGGTTTGATGCAACACAGCGGGGAGCTCCGCCCCCAGCTCGGAGCTCACTTCGGCGTGGTGATCGCTGGCGTGGTCGAACCATTGCTGGCCGTGTGCGAGGCAATGGCGCCGTTCGTCGACGGCGATCAGTGTGTTGGCCGGGAGATAACTGAGCAGTGAGGCCGGTTCACTCCAGGCCAAGCCCATCAGCCGGCGCATCCCTTCGGGGGTGCCCCCTTCCAGCAGCTGCTCCAGTGCCTCTGGGCTGAGCAGCTCATCTAGCCCATTGGGCATGTCCTCCCGCAGGGCATCGGCGATGAGGGGGCCGTAACCGCTTGGGGTGAGCCGCACCACCTCAATCGGGTCGAGGGAGCGCTGGCTGGCGGGATCAAATTCCCGCAGCTTCTCCAGCTCCTCCCCAAAAAATTCCAGACGCACCGGCAGCTCGGCGCTCACCGGGAACACATCCACGATGTCGCCGCGGCGGCTCCAGCTGCCTTCCTGCTCGATCGCTGACACGCGCTCGTAGCCCAGGCGCGTGAGGGTCTCGCCCAGTTGCTCGAGATCGATCGTGTCGCCCTTGCGCAAGCTCTGGCATTGGGCCTTCAGGGCCGGTGGCGGCGGTAGGTGGGGTTGCAGCGCCCGCTCCGTGGCCACGATTGCCAGGCGCTGGCTACTGCCATCGCCATCGCTCGGATAATCCAGCAGTTCGCTGAGCACCTGCAGCTGGCCCCAGGTGATCTCGCTGGTGGGATCAAAGGGTTCGTAGGGGCTGCCCTCACTGGTGGGATACTGCTGAGCGCTGCTCCAGCCCATCAACTCGAGCAGCGCGGCCCAGCGGCCTGCCTCCTCCAGGGTGGGCACCACCACCAGCAGTGGTGCACCGGCTGCTGCAGCCAGGGCACTGCTCACCAGGGCCCGGGCGCCGCGCCCTGCGCCACTTAATCGCAGCCGCTCCGGACGCTGGCTGCGCTGCAGCACCTCGCTGGTGAGCGAAGCCTGCTGCAGCTGGCGCACCAGGGCGGTGAGGGGCATGGAGCTCGGTTGGCACAGCGACCCATCCTCGCAAGCTCAACACCGGAGTGGCCTCGCCAGAATTGAGCGATGGCACGCAGGCCGCTCACGTTGGTGTTGCTGCTGGCTCTGCTCGCAGCGGGCCTGGCTGCTGTGGCGCGGCAAGGGCAGCGCGCTCCGGCGCTTGGACCGAACGACTTTGTGCTGACTGCTGCGCAGGAACCAGGCCTGATGGCGCAGCTCAGCGCTGCTGATGCCACCTGGATACCAAGGGTGGAGCTGATCCCGGGTGTGGGCTCGCGTTACATCTACAAACGTCAGACGGGCGATCCGCCCCTGAGCGTGGATCAGGTGAAGCAGTTGCTGCGCGATCCCCCTCGCTTTGATCAGGAGCGGATGGTGGTCCGATCGCTGCTCGAAGCCCTGCGTCGCACCGGGGTGAGCGTTGCCCTGGGGCCACCGCGCCTGGATGGTGCGGCGGGCGAGTGGGATCCCCAGCGCAGGGTTCTGCGGATCCGGCCTGATCTTCCCTCCAAGGGCAGTCGCGAATTCGCTCGGGTGCTGAATCACGAAGCCATCCATGTGGCCCAGAGCTGCCATGGGCGCGGCTGGTTTCAGGAGCGCCCCCAGTTGCTGGGTTTGAGCCGGCGGCTCAATGCCTCAGCGGCACGTCATCTGGCTGAGCCGCTCTACGCCAACGCCACACCCCATCAGCAAGCCTTGGAAGCGGAGGCCTATGCCAATCAGGATCGGCTCGAGCTGGGGGCGCAGTTGCTCGCCGCCCACTGTTCGCATTGATGTCCCCAGAGCTTCGTTGTTTAGGCCGTTTTCCTGGCTTGCAGCAGCGACTCTTCTAGAAGCATGTTGAACTGCAGCAGCTGTTCATCACTCAGTTGCTGGCGGCTGCTGAGTTGGAACTGCTGCTCCAGCAGTTGACGCCCCTGGTTGGCATCCCATTGCAGCGATTGCAGCAGCTGATCGCTTTGCTCCAGGAGATCTTTCCGCCGCAGCGGCACGGGAGCGTTGTTGGCATCCACGCCGGACGGCAGGTTCCGCAGGCAGCGCAGGTAGCTCACCAGATCGGCGTAGGCAGTGAGGCGGTTGCGGCTGGGGTGGCCAAAGGCTCGCTGGAGATACACCCCTTCTTGGCTGCGATCCCAGCCGATCCGCTGAAGCTGCACATCCAGCTCAGCCAGTTCATCGCTCCAATCCTCGGGATCAGCAGGAGGCTCAACGGACTCAGTAAAAGCGGGTTGAGCAGCTGCCTGAAAAAGATCCGCCTGGCCCTCTGCCCCCTCGGGCATGGCAGGTTCCTCGCGCACCTGCGGTGCTTCCTCCTGCGTTGGAGTTGGGCGCACCACGGGATGGCGCACGACCGGTGAAGCCGCTGCTGCATGGCTCGGCGCCTGGACGTTCGGAGGCTGGCTCTTGGCCAGCTGTTCCGCCGCAGGTTCGCTGCTGAGTCGTGCCAGAAGTCGTTGTTGCGCGCGCTCCTCTGCGTCTTCTGCATGGGCTGCCTCCCCCAGGCAACTGCCCAGGCACTGCTCTCCCTGCCAGGCACTCACTTCCACCACCCGCTGACCGGGCGCGGCATGCACCAGCCGCGCCTTCAGTACCGGGGTGGTCGGCATGGCGTGGTGGGGGTGAACGGCGTTTCTACACTGCCTGCTTCAGGAATCCGCTGCACGGCCCGATGGAAGCGGAATCGATTCCCTCTCTCTCCCCACTGATCCAGTCCGCGGATCAGTGGGGAGAGCTGCTGTTGCTGCTGCCGCTGCTGGTGGCCCTGGAGGCGGTGCTCTCCGCCGATAACGCGATTGCGCTGGCAGCGATTTCTCGCCAGTTGCCCGATCCCAAACAACAGAGCCAGGCCCTCAACCTCGGCCTGGGTCTGGCGCTGGTGTTTCGGCTGTTGCTGATCGCTGTCGCCCGCTGGGTGCTCGATTTCTGGCCGCTGCAACTGCTGGCCTCCGCTTATCTGCTCTGGCTCTGCGTCACCAACCTGCTGCCTTCGGCCGGCTCTGGCGACGCGCCCCCTGCTGATCACGCTCCAGATCCTGGATCCCCCCATCACGACCGCGGGTTGTTGGCGGTGGTGGGCACACTTGCGCTCACCGACCTGGCGTTTTCCCTCGACAGCGTTGCAGCCGCCGTTGCGGTGAGCGACAACCTCTTGCTGGTGATGGCGGGTGGGGTGATTGGGGTGGTGGCGCTGCGCCTCACCTCGGCTCTATTTATCCGCTGGCTGGGCGTGTTTCGGCATCTCGAAACAGCCGGCTACCTGGCCGTGGGGCTGGTGGGGGTGCGCTTGCTGCTGCGCCTGGCCCTGCCGAGCCTCGTTCCACCTGAGTGGGCGTTGTTGATGGTGGTGGGCTTGTTGTTCCTCTGGGGGTTCTCCAGCCGTTACCCCTCGGTTGATCCCGGCGAGATCACGCCCTGAAGCCCATGCACGTGGAACTGCGCCAGGCCGGGAGCAATCGCCTGTTGGAGCGCCTCGAACTCGAAGACATTCCCCAGCCCGGCCGCTGGCTCGTGGTGAATGAACGCAGTTTTCTGGTGCTGCAGCGCCATCACCGCTATCAGCTGCGCGGTGGTCGCTACGAGCTCAGTTCCATCGCGCTGCAGGTGAAGGTGGAGAAGCAGCCAACCGATGCCCGTTGGTGGCAGGGCCGCTGGGTGATCGGTGATCCCAGCTGCCGCTTCAACGCCCGGAGCCCGTTGCTGCGCTGTGCGGTGTTGCCCGAGGGGCCCTGTGAGCGCTGCGCTCACTTCAGCCTGCAAACACCAGAGCCATGAGCGTGCCGGCGTCTGCCCTGGAGAACGCTTACGTCGGCCGCTTGCTGCGCGGCCATGGTGTGGCCTCTGGGCGCGCCATCGATAGCCCCTATCCCGCCGGCACCATTGCCTTGCAGGCGCCTCTATTCGCAGCCCATGGCATTGATCTCAGCCCCTTCCAGTCCGCCACCCTCAACCTGGATTTCAGTCCTGGTGAATGGCGCCTGCGCGATCCGGATCACCGGGTGGAGCGGCTGGCCTGGAGCGATTGCCATCCGCCGGAAACTTTCTCCTTCTGGCGATGCCAGTTGCAAGCGCATCGGACCAATGCAGAGCCGGTGGCGGCACTGATTTATTACCCCCATCCCGAAACCAAACAGGCCCACCGTCAGCCGCCCGGGCTCCTGGAGCTGCTGGCTCCTCCCTTGGGACCTGTTCAGCCAGGAGATCGGTTCAGCCTTTGGGTGGACCATCGGCGCTGCCGCCTGATCCAGCCGGCGCGGCTGCGCGCGCGCTTGCTGGAGTTTTTGAAATTCCGGGTGTTAGCGGCTCAGGACGGCTTCTTCAACGACGACATCGCCGCCTTTCGCTCCTGGTTGCAGGCCTCTTGGCCGGAAGCCATGGATCTGGCTGACGCCGATCTGCAACTCACCCTCGATCAGGCCCGCGCCCTCTACACGGAAATGGGTTCGCCGCCTCGCCCGTAGGGTGAGGATCAAAGAGCATTCGCCCTATCTCCTCCTCCACTCACCCAGCTCCGGGTCAGGAGCAGCGCTCCGGGCGAACGTCGCGGCAGCGCATCATCAGGCGCATCACTCCAGCCGCCTCCGCTGCCAACACTCCATCGCCCGAAGCCCTAGCGCTCACTGAGGAGGACCTCAGCTCGTCGCCATTCACGGCTCTGGGCCTTGGTCGGCCGATCGTGCAGGCCGTACTGGAGAAGGGATATACCCAGCCATCAGCGATTCAGGCGCAGTGCATCCCGGCGGTGCTGGCCGGCCGTGATGTGATGGCTGCTGCCCAGACGGGGACCGGCAAGACCGCCGGCTTCACCCTGCCGATGCTGGAGCGGTTGCGCCACGGCGCCCATGCGCGCAACAACGTGGTGCGGGCTTTGGTGCTCACCCCCACCCGCGAGCTGGCGGCCCAGGTGGCCGACAACGTTGCCGCCTACTCCCGCCATCTGGATCTGCGCTCCGATGTGGTCTTTGGTGGTGTGAAGGTCAATCCGCAGATGATGCGTCTGCGCGGTGGTGCCGATGTGTTGGTGGCCACGCCAGGGCGCTTGATGGACCTGGCCCAGCAGAACGCGGTGAAGCTGAACCGCGTGGAGATCCTGGTGCTGGATGAAGCCGATCGGATGCTCGATATGGGCTTCATCCGCGACATTCAGAAAATCCTGGCGTTGCTTCCGGCCAAGCGACAGAACCTGCTGTTTTCCGCCACCTTCGAGGCCTCGATCAAGAAGCTGGCCACCGGGTTGCTGCATAACCCGGTGCACTTGCAGGCCACCCCAGAAAATCGCACCGCCGCCACGGTGGAGCACCTGCTCCATCCCTGCGATATGGCGCGCAAGCCCGCTTTGCTGTGCCATCTGATCAAGAGCAACGACTGGCAGCAGGTGCTGGTGTTCTCCCGCACCAAGCACGGCGCCAATCGGATCGCCGATCGCCTTAGCCAGGAGGGGATCACTGCGGCAGCGATCCACGGCAATAAGAGTCAGGGCGCGCGCACCCGTGCCCTCTCCGGCTTCAAAAGCGGTGAGGTGCAGGTGCTGGTGGCCACGGATATCGCGGCGCGAGGCATTGATATCCACCAGCTTCCCCACGTGGTGAACCTGGATTTGCCCAATCAGGCCGAGGATTATGTGCACCGGATCGGTCGCACCGGCCGGGCTGGATGCAATGGCCATGCCGTGTCGTTGGTGGCTGCCGAGGAGCACGAGCTACTGCGGGCGATCGAGCGATTGATTGGAACGCAGCTTCCCCGGCAGGAGGTGGCAGGTTTTGAGCCAAAGGTGCTGTCAGCTCCGCCGCTGGATCTCAGCGGTGGTCGCGGTCGTGGCGGCGGCCGCTCTGGTGGCGGTCGCGGGGCCGGCGGTGCTGGGGGCGGTGCCCGCGGTCGCCAGGGGCAGAGCGCCCGGCCCCGCTCCCGCTGAGAAGAGCCGTGGCCTGAAGGATGGGATTCGATCCGCGTCAGTGGAACGCACCACCCCGCAGAGCCCCAGAGGTCACCAGCAATCTCGATGGGCTGCTCGCCGAGAACGAGGCGCTGCGCCGTGAGGTGCAGCGTTTGCGCCGGCAACTGGAACGGTTGCAGCGCGACCCTGGGTCCCCCTCGGCATCCACTTGGATCACCGCCGAGCAGGTGCAGCGATGGGGTGAAGTGTTGGCTCGCCAGAACGGCTGGACCCAGCTGCGCGGTGGCGATGAGCGCTCGGGCCTCGAGGGCCTGATCGCTGAGTTGAACCGGCTCAGTTTTCATCCCCAGCTCACGCTGGAGCAACGCTTGGACCGCCTCGCTCCAGGCCTCGGCACGGATCTACAGGCTGCAGTGGCCGGTCCGCGCACCAAGAAATGTCTGGCGGTGTTGGCCGCCTTTGCGCTGTATGGGGTCAGTGCACGCGAATGGCTCTCGGATGCACCCCAGCGGGTTGTGCAGGATCTGCTTCAGCAGCAACTGCGCCAGGAGCATCGGGGATCACGCCGCAGCACGGGCCGCCGCACCCGCACGGATGAACGCAGCACCGACCAGCGCAGCTCCGCTGGAGAGGGCAGCGATCCGCGCCGCCAGCAGGCCTATCGCCAGTTGGGATTGGAGTGGGGTGCGTCGCGCGAGACGATCAAACGCGCCCATCGCCGTTTGGTGAAGCAACACCACCCCGATATGGGAGGGGAGGCTGAGGCCTTTCGCCGGATCAACGAGGCTTACCAGCTGTTGATCGCCTGAGGATCAGCTCTCTTGGCCTAGCTGATCACCTGGTTGGGCCTGCAATTGCTGCAGAAGCTGCCCGCCGCTAGCTGCACTTTTGCCTTCCAGCTGGGCGGCTTTCAGCAACACCGGACAGCCGCTGGTGGCCACCACTAACCCCACACCGTTCACCACATCGAGCACCGTGCCAGGGGGGGCTGCATCTGAATCCCTCGGTGCACCTGGTGCCTGGCCCCAGCGCTGCGCCAGGTCTTGCGCCTCCTGACTCAGCTCGCCTGCCAGCCGTTGCACCAGCGGTTCGCTGGCCAGCAGTTTGATCCGCCTGCCACGCCAGCTGCTGCTCGCGCCTGGATAGAGCCCCATCACTCGCCGATGGATCGCCAGAGCGGACTGGCTCCAGTCGATCTGGAAGTCGTCTTTGCTGAGCATGCGCGCGTAGGTCATGCCCTCTTCGCTCTGGTGGCGAACCCCCAGCCGCTGCAGTCGTTCGGCTTCAGGTCCAGGGCCTGCGGCCTCGATCAGCGGCATCGCTCTCACCAGCAGTGTTCCGGTGAGCTCGGCCAACCTGGTCGCCAGGTGCTGCGCGTTCTCCGACAGGCCGATGGGGATCGACTCCTCCAGCAGCACAGGGCCCGTATCCAGTCCCTCCTCCATCGCCATGATCCCAACGCCGGTCTGGGGATCGCCTTCCAGCAGGCTCCATTGAATCGGGCCTGCGCCACGCCAGCGCGGCAGCAGCGAGCCATGACCGTTCCAGCACCCCAGAGGTGGCTGGGCCAGCACCTCTGGCGGCAGGATCTGACCGAACGCCACCACCACGTAGACATCGGCACCCAGCTCGGCGAGCTGTTGTTGGCATTGCGGCTCGCGGCGGATGCGCTCCGGTGTGAACACCGGTAGTCCCAGCTCGAGCGCCCTGGCCTTCACCGCTGAAGGCACCTGTGCTTTGCCGCGCCCGCGGCGCCGATCGGGTTGGCTCACCACCCCCACGAGTTGATGGCCCGCCGCCACCAGCGCATCCAGGCTGGGCACGGCGTAGGCCGGCGTGCCCCAGAACAGGATCTTCATCAGGGCTGCTTCAGGCTTCGCCTGTGACCGAGAGGCCCTCCACCCACACCATCGGGCAAAGCCCATCAGGCGTGACCTTCGCTTCCCCTTCAAAGCCCACGATCGCCTTGAGCACCTGGCGAATATCGCCAGCCACCGTGGCGGCTTCGATCGAACGGGGTTCCCCGTTCTGAATCAGCCAGCCGTCGAACGGCAGCGAGAACGAACCCTGGCTGGCCTTCACACCGGCGTGCAGCGCGGAGAGGGAATCGATCCACACAATGGGCTCTCCGGCGTTGAAGCGATCCAGGCCGCCTTGGCCGCCGCCACTGCCGGGAGTCGGGCCGATCTCGAACCAGTCCGGCCCCACCGACACCTTGGCCCCGAGGCCCGCATGGCCGGTGGGGGCAACGCCAAAGGCGCGGGCTGTGGCTTCGGAGTGCAGGAAATTGCGAAGGACGCCGCCCTCGAGCAGGGCCAGGCGTTTGGTGGGGGTGCCTTCTCCATCGAAGGCAGAGGCACCGATGTTGGCTGGGTGCAGTCCGTTGTCGTGCAGATCCAGGAAGGGCACGGCCAGGCTTTCGCCGATCGATTCGCGGTTGCTCAGGCTCACCCCATCCAGTACGGAGCGGGCATTGAACAGGTTGCTGAAGGCGCCGATCAGATCAAGAAACGCTTCGGGGCTGAACACACAGATGTAGCGGCCGGTGCTGATCGGCGCGTAGTTGAGGTGGCTGATCGTGCGCTCAGCTGCCTCGTTGATGCAGCCAGCAATGTCGAGGTCTCCGGCGCCATAGGCCAGGCGTACGGCTCCAGCACTGCGAGGTTTGCGTCCGCTTTCCTCTGCGCGGGCATAGAGATACAGGCTGGCTGTGCTCAGCTTCTGCTGGCGGCAAGCACCGTCGCTGTTGAGATAGATGCGTTCGCTGCTGCGTTCAGCAAGGCCGTTGTAGGGAACGGTGCTGATCGCCTCATGGCGGCTGAGCAGGTCTTGCTCGGCGCCCTTGAGCGTGTCGAGCAGGCGCAGGATGCCCTGGGGGGCATGGATCGGTTGATCGAGCTGCGCCAGGGGTGCCGTGGCCAGAGGCGAGAAGGCCGGGATGTCGTCGGCATTACCGAAGGCGCTGGCCTCCTTGGCACCGCTGAGGGCGCGCTCGAGCCCTGCGGCGGAGAGATCGGAGGTGCTGGTGACACCCACCAGTCCCTGATCGTTCCACACCCGCACCGTGATGGAACTGCGCTGGGCGCCCTTCATCTGTTTGGCTTCGCCGCGATCTACCTGCACGGATAGATCGGTGGAGCAGGCGGCGCCTAGATCCCAGCGGCTGATGCCGTTGGCGGCGGCGATCTGCTCAAGGCTGTGGCGCAAGGCTTCGGCGTTCAAGCCGGCGTTGGTTTCCGTGCTGGTTGTTGCAGTGCTGCTCATGATCAGCGGCCTCCCACGGTGATCGAATCCACCTTGATGTGGGGCTGGCCCACGGTGACGAAGATGCTGCCGCTCACGGAACCACAGAATCCTGCGGCCAACTCGAGGTCGTTGGCGCACATCGAGATTCGCGGCATCACCTCCTTGGCTTCGCCGATCAAGGTGGCGCCCTTTACGGGCTTGGTGAGCTCGCCGTTCTCAATCAGGTAGGCCTCTTCCACCGCAAAGTTGAACTGGCCGGTGGGGCCCACGCTGCCGCCACCCATTGATTTGCAGTAGAGGCCTCGATCCACCGAAGCGATCAGTTGATCGGGTGTGTGGGGGCCTGCGGCGATATAGGTGTTGCGCATCCGGCTGGCGGCGGCAAAGGTGTGGCTTTGGCGGCGGCCGCTGCCCGTGCGGGCGTGGCCCGTGCGCAGTTCACCGGCTCGATCGCTGATGAAGCGCTTGAGCACGCCGTTCTCAATCAGCACTGTCCGCTGCGCTTCCATGCCCTCGTCATCCATCGAGAGGGAACCGAAGGCCCCTCCGGTGAGGCCTTCGTCGATGGCGGTTACCGCCTCATGGGCGATCAGCTCACCCACCTGCTCGGCGAAGGGGGTGGTGCCGCGCTCCACCTGGGTGGTTTCCAGCAGGTGGCCGCAAGCCTCATGGAAAATCACACCGCCAAAACGATTCGCCAGCACCGCTGGCATCTGACCGGCTTCCACGTAGTCGGCGTAGAGCATGGTGCCGGCGCTGGTGCACACCTCGGCCGCCGAGGCGGTTGCATTCCAGCGGCGCAGGTCATCCGGCTGATCGGAGGTGCCGTAACGCCGGCCCACGCCCGCGCGGTGCTCACCATCGGCGGCGAGCACGTTCAGCCCCACCGATTGATGCAGGCGGATGTCGCGACCGAAGGTGCCGTCACTGGCGGCCACAAGCACTTCCTGCCAGTCGCGGGCATAGCTGCCGCGCCGGGCCTGGAGGTGTTTGCCGTGTTTCTGCAGCTGGTCAGTGCCCTCCAGCAGGCGGGCAGTGGCTTCTGTGAGCTGCGGGCAGCGCTGTAGCCAATCGAGCTTGCTGGTGGCGAAATCTCTGAGATTCGGCAGGCCTTCAAAGCCACTGCTGCTGTGGAGCGATGCCTCCAGCCCGAGCATGCCCAGCGCCTGCTCCAGGGCTCGCCGCAGACCCGATGGGCTGAGGTCGTTGGTGCTTACGAATCCATCGCGGTGGCCGCGGAACACCCGGATGCCAGCACCCATGCCAAAGGCAGGGGTCACGCTGGTGATCGTGTCCTGTTCGGCCAACACACCGAGGTGGTCGGTGCGCTCCAGGAAGATCTCAACGAGATCAGCTCCGGCGCTGCGGCCGCAGGCCAGCAGATCCTCAAGGGCTGGGGTCCAGCGACTGTCGAGGCTGCCGGTGTCTGGCGGGGCGGTGGCGATCACGCGGTGAGGGGAGTGAAGGTGGAGCCCTCAAGGGCTGGGTTTGCCGTTTTCCTAGCAAAAAGGCCCCGACCGCAGTCGAGGCCCATCGCATCAGGGGGTTGAGCGGCGATCAGCGCACGGCGGGCTGGTACTGCTCGCTGCGAATCGGGTTCATCAGGAACAGCTTGGCCATCTCGGCGCCGTTGGCGATCCAATAAGGCAGCTTGCGCAGCAGCTTCAGCGGTGCAATCGCATTGCTCTCGTCGGCGGCGCTGAGCTGGGCGTTGTTGCGCACCAGCTGTTCGAGGCGCTCGTAGAACTTGGGATGATCCACGTTCAGCACCACGGGGAACACGCGGGCTGAGGTTTCGTTGGTCTTGGCGATCACGTACTTGTCGTACTCGCGAGCATCGAGACCCAGGGCCTCGTAAAACTCCTTACGAGCCACGTCGCGCACATACATCGTGGCGAACACGGCAAGCAGGAAGAAGCGGCACCACAGACGTGCCCGCAGCCCGGTCACGCTCTTGGGCTGTGCCTTCATCAGGGCGTCGAAGAAATCGCCGTGGCGGTTCTCGTCTTGGCACCAGTTTTCGAAGAAGTTGAAGATCGGGAAGATCTTGCTGTCGGGGTTCTTCTCAAGGTGCCGGAAGATGGCGATATAGCGCCAGTAGCCGATCTTCTCGCTTAGGTAGGTGGCGTAGAAGATGTACTCAGGTTTGAAATACGTATAAGCCTTATTGGCCGTGAGGAAGCCGAGGTCGAGCTGAAGCCCGAAATCGCTCATCGACTTGTTCAGGAAACCGGCATGGCGCGCTTCATCGCGGGCCATGTGCGCGAAGCACTCTGCCAGCAGCGGGTTCTTCTCTTTGATGCGACGGCTCAGCTCTTTGTAGAGGAGGAAGCCGGAAAACTCCGAGGTGCAGCTCTGCTCCAGGAATTCCACGAACACCCGGCGGGTGTCGGGATCGAGCTTGTCGGCCGCGCCCTCGAACTCCTCGTTGCGAACGAAGTGGTGGCGGTTGTAGTCCTTGCGGAACTCTTCACAGATCGCTTCGAGCTCAGCCTCGTTCGGGCTGAGATCCATGGCCGCCATGGCCTCGAAATCGGTTGTGTAGAACCGCGGTGTGAGGATCGTGTCCTTCACCGGGTCCTTGATCGCTGGCGCGTCAGGAGTGCCGATGGCTGTTGCGGCGTCTGGTGTGGCAACGGCGGGAGGCACCATCAGGCTGCTTCTCTGGACTGGCTTTCCATCGTAGGGGGCACGCGGTGATGGCGAGGCCCCGCTTCACCAGCCGCTACTGATCAGCGCGGAACCCGTCAGTTCGCGCCCAGCCACTTCTGACCGTTGAGCCGTTGCACCAGCCTCGAGACCAGCAAGGCCAGGGTCATCTTCTTTTCATCGATCAGGAACGACTCCAGCAGGCTGGGTTCAGCTCCGGCTTCGGCAACCGCGATGGTCTTGGCGGAGCTGATCGAGTCGCTGGTGAAGCACAGCCAGAAGCGCCGACCACCGGGAAGGTTGCCGATCACCATCCAGCAGCTGCTGCCCACCACTGGCATCGGGCCCTGCTCGAAGCTGATCGTGCAAGCGGGGCCGCCGTAGGCCTCGATCTCCTTGGCGATCGCTGGGATCAGCAGGTTGGGAACGAAGTCGGCAAAAGGCTTCTCTTCCGGTGCCGGCGGTTTGGCCGGAGTGGCCTGGGCGGGCTGGGCGGAATCGGTCACCGTCGCAGGCCTCGGTCAATACGCGGGTGAACTTTAGGGATCACCAGTCGTCACTGGCCGCCGCGTTCCAGTCATCTGCGGCAGGGGCTGTGCTGGCGGTGGCTTGGGCCTTGGGTTGGCTCGTGGTGTCTGCTGGGCCAGCGGAAGCCGGCTTTCCCTTGCGGATCACCCGAAACGGCACCGATACGGTTGGAGCTGGTTCGTTGGCCGCGCGGCTGGGACCAGCCCAGGGTGCACTCACACCAGCCCAGGGCGCTTTCGGGGCAGCCTGCCAGCGATCCTCATCCCGTTCTGCAGCTCGGTCGGGCTCAGTGCCGGAATCGCTGCGGCGCCTCACTTGCCGGCGTGGCGGAGTGGCCACCCCTTGAGCCTGCAGGGCGAGCGCTGCCCCGGCTCCACTCACCGCCGCACCGAGGCCGGCTGCGGTGGCGATCCATCCGCCCAGCGGCCAGCTGGGGGAACTCCAGATCAACAGCCGCACGCTCACCCACGGCCTTGGGTTGATGGCGGCCACCAGAAACACCGCCAGCAGCGGAGAGAGCAGCGGAACCAGCAGGATGCGTTGCAGCACAAACGATGGGGGCGTGGGGCTTACGGCTGGATCGGGCCGCTCCAGCGCTGCAGGTTGCCCAGGTCATAGCCCAGGCAATCGAACACCCGGATCACCAGAAAGTCCACCATGTCTTCAATGCGTTGCGGCTGGTGATACCAGGCCGGTACGGGTGGAGCGATGCGCGCGCCGCTTTCCGCCAGAGCGGTGAGATTGCGCAGATGCACGAGGTTCCAGGGCGTTTCCCGCGGGCAGATCACCAGGGGCCGGCCCTCCTTGAGGTGCACGTCGGCACAGCGTTCCAGTAAGTCTGTGGCCACGCCAGCGGCGATGCGCCCAACGGCCCCCATCGAGCAGGGAAGAATCACCATCCCCCGGGTGCGATGGCTGCCGCTGGCGATGGCGGCGGCTTGATCGTTCCAGCGGTGGCAGCGCAGGCTGCCGCTGCTGCAGGCGGTGCGTTCGCGCCAGAACCGCTCCTGTGCTTCCGGTTCACTGGGCACTCGCACTCCCAGTTCGGCTTGCCACACGCCGATCGCCCCGCGGCTCACCACCAGTTCCACCTGCTCGCCGGCCTGCAGCAACAGCTGCAAGGCGCGCTCGGCCAACGGCTGGGCACTGGCGCCCGACACCGCCAACACGATCGGTGCACGGACCTCGGTGTTGCTCAAGGTCTCACTCCTCCTGATCGCCGACTGAGATCTCCTCGCTGCTGTCGGCCTGATCGCCACGGGGCTCTGAGCCATCGGGCCGGTACTCCTCGTAGCCCTCAGGCAGCACAACGGCCAGATCGATCTGGTGGCGGAGCACATCCACCTTCTGGATGGTCACCTCGACCGCATCGCCAAGCATGTAGTTGCGGCGGTTCTTGCGGCCCACCAGACGGTTCTGGCGGGAGCGGTACTCGTACCAGTCGTCTTTCAGGGAGCTCACATGCACGAGTCCCTCCACCTGGGAGGGGGGCACCTCCACGAAGAAGCCGTAGCTCTGAACGCCACTGATCACACCGGTGAGGGTTTGACCCACCAGCGGCTCGGCCTGCCGGGCCTGGGCCATGGCCAGGGCATCAGCCTGCAGTTCAGCGGCGAAGCGGCAGCGGCCGTTGAGGCGATGCAGCAGGGCGATGCTGCGACCCTCCTCCAGAGGTTGGATCTGGCTGGGAGGCAGCAGCAGCCAATCGATCAGCCCATGGCTGCTGTCACCCGCAATGTCGACGCGGGTTTTGTGACGCACCGATGGCCGATCCTTGCCCTCGGCTAGCAGTAGCGAGAGCACGTGCTGGTTCCAGAGATCGGCGTAATGGAGCGCCGGGCAGCACCAGGGAGCCAGGGCCACGCTCTCCCCAGCCAAGGCGTTGGGGCCAGCTTCAACGCTCAGCGTCACGGGCTTGAGCGGTTCGCGCAGCTGCTGCTGGAGCACCCGGCAACGATCGCTGCTGGCGAAGGCCTGGGCCAGTTCCTGGGCCGTGGCGTTGCCATCGGCAGACAGTTCCAGAGGGATCTCCAAGGCCAGCGCCGCCTTGGCCACATCGTTGAGTGCTTCGGCGTCGGGCGCCGGGTTCACGGCAAAGATCGCCGGCAACTCCAGTGCCGCCAGGTGGCGACCGAGGGCGCGATGGGCGGGCAGCACCAGTTCCCGCAGCAGACCTGCGGGTTCGCTGGCTGGATCGAGCTGCACCAGCCAGCCCTGCCGGCTTTCATCCGGTTCGGGAATCGCTAGATCGCCGAGCCCATCGATGGCGGGCATGGCCAGATCCAGATCAATCGATCCGGAGGCCAGGCGCTGCGCCCGCAGGAGCTGGGCCAGCTGGATCAGCTGCTCGAGCAGTGGCAGCTGATCTTTGAGGCCTTTGAGCGCTGCGGGGGTGGTGCGAGCCTTGGGTTTGCGTTCAGCCAGCGCTTGCAGGGCCTTGGCATCGGCCACGCCGTCCAACTTGATGGTGCTGCGGCAGAAGCGGTAGTGCTCCAGCTCACCGGTGGCACTCAGCTCCAGCACAACCGAGAGGGCGGCTTCGGCGCTGCCGGGTTTGAAGGCGGCAGCCTTAGTGAGTGCGGCGGGCAGCAGGGGCAGCCAGCTGGTGCCTAGGCACAGCGCTTCGGCCTGATCACGCAGGTGCAGGTCGAGGGCGCTGGCGAAGCCGAATCGCTCGGCCATGGCTGGGGCGTGCACCCAGAGCCGGTGGCCAGCCTCGCTGCTCTCGAGCGACACAGCCGGAAGGATCGGCGCTTCGCTGCTGCCCCAGCAGTGCAACTGCAGCGTTGGCAGGGCCGTGAGGTCTTCGCGCTCTTTGGGATCCAGGCTCTTGAGCGATGCCTTCGGTGCAGCGCTGCGATCGCGGAGCCCGTGCTTGGTGATCAGCAGATCGAGATCGGCTTCGGGGCCGGCGTTGATCGCCAGGCTGCGTGCCACGTGGCCCTGGGAGGGCAGTTGCCCCACCGGGTAGCGATCCACCTTCACCTCCACCACGGCTTCGTCGGCCGGCTTCAGGTAATGGCTGTCGCTGGAAGGCAGCTCGATGCTGGTGAGCAGACGGTCGTCGAGAGGAACGGCCAAGAGCCGTTCGTTCTGTTGCTCCAGCTGGGCCAGCAGGCTGGTGGTGTTGCGCTCGAGGATGCATTGCACGCCACCCTCAGGAGAGCGCCGGCGGCCGCCTTCGCGAGTGATGCGCACGAGCACCCGATCGCCATTCCAGGCGTGGTTGAGCTGGTTATCGCGGATATAGATGTCTTCGCCACCGTCTTCGCGCAGGGCAAAACAAAATCCCTTGCTGCTGCAGCGCAACCTGGCCTCGATCAGCCCTTCGTCGTCCACACGGCTGATGCCCTGCTCGCTTTCCTCGAGCACACCAACCCGCACCAGAGCGGTGAGAGCGATCCGCAGCTGCTCTTGCTCCGGCTTGCTGGTGAGGCCCAGCGCTTGTTCAAGCTGGCTGAGGCTGAGCTGCTCCTGGGCCGGGAGCTGGTCGATCAGATCGGCGACCGTGAATTTCATGATGTTCAGGGGGCATCGGTGGCGCTGGGAGCCCCGAAGTTCTGGGTGCCTGGTTCTGGAGACGGCCAACGCCTCCGGAACTGCACTATCTAGTTCAATCTAAACAGAGATCGCTCAAGCGGCCCACGCGGCTCAGGGTTCACTGGTGTTGCTGGAGTCCTGTTCGCTTTCGCCGCCGGCCTTCAGTAACAGGCGTGCGCCGATCACCAGGAAGCCCACCGAAGCGGCGAGCTGGAGGGCATCGGCGGGGATCACAGCGGAGAGCGACCCTCCGGCTCCGGCTCCCAGCAGGCTGGCCAACACCAGCGCTGCCGAGCTGCCTGCGAACACCGCGCCGCTGCGGTTGGAGGTGCCGCTGATCGTCACAATCGCCAGCTGGGTTTTGTCGCCTAGTTCCGCCAGAAACACCGTGGCGAAGGTGGAGGCCAACAGAGGGAGCTGCATTGGGCTCAAGCGAGGGGAAACATGCTCATGGCGGCCTGACGGCCGAGCCAGAGGCCCAGGCCGATCATCAAGATGCCCGCCAGGCGCTCAAGCTGCTGGGGCGGTAGCACCCGGGAGAGCCAGCGCCCCAGCAGGACGCCCACCAGGCTGGAGCTGATCAGCGCCAGAGATGCTCCTACGAACACCAGCACCGGCCGGCCTGATTCAGCGGAGAGCAGCAGGGCGGCCAGTTGGGTTTTGTCGCCGAGTTCTGCCAGGAACACGGTGGTGAAGGTGGTAAGAAACACCGCCCCGAAACTGCCCGCCTTGCTGTCGTCAGGCTGGGGACTCACGCTGGGATCGGCCATCGGCTCTGCGGTGGGGGCGCTGGTGTCAGGGAGCCGGCTGACGGATCGCCTGCTCAAAGCGTTTCATCACCATGCCACGACCACCGTGCTCGCAGCGGATCTGCTGGCGGCAGCAGGCGATGGCGAAGTCGTTGGCCTCCTCGGCCGCCACGCCAAACAATCCCGCCAGGTTCTCCACGCGGCAGAAGAACGGCCGCTCGTCATAGATCCGGCAGCTGCTGGATCCGGTGTCGTAGTGGATGCACCAGCCATCGGGGCCCACCATTTCCAGGTATTGCTGCTGTTGCTCCGGGCTGAGGGCATCGAGAGCCTCATTGCGCTCACCAGGGTCCAGCCGGCAGCACGAGCCGCAACCGCTGATGCAGCGCCAATGCAGTTGTTCGCTCATGCCTGAAGCTGTGACAACCCGTCACAGCAGCTTGCAGGAGCGCTGCTCTCGCCGGAGTGCGGACCGTAGGCTGGTGTACGACAAATACCGCAGCAGAGCCGCTCTCCCATGGGAATCGATTTCCATCTGATCGCCAACTTTGCGGCCCTATTTCTGATCACGATCGCTGGCCCCGCCGTGATCTTCATCCTCTTCTACCGCCGCGGCGCCCTCTGATCTGATCACCTGCAGCGGTTTCACCGCCAGCAGGGTTTCAGGGTTAACGCCACTTCATCCCAGGGGCTTGAACAGCTCCTGGGATTTGTTGTGTTCGGGTCAGGCCGCCAGCCCCATGGCCATTGCTGCGTCCTGAAGCAGGGCCTGGAGATAGGGATGATCGCCCTTGGGGTGATCGCTGCTGATCCCGCCCACCGCGCTCGGATTGGGCAGGCCGCGCAATTCATCGCCAGCAGCATTGCGGATCACCAGGGCTTCGCCGTCGCGGCTCACCCAATAGCGGCGATTGCTGCGTTCCAGGAGCAGGGTGTCGCCTGAGCTGGCCCGCAGCGCCGCCACGTCCAGCTGCAGTTGTTCGGTGCCGTTCCAGCGGTTGAGCCGCAACTGGAACGCCACATCCACCTCCTTCGGCAGGCTGTCGTTGTCGCCCCAGCGCCAGGCGATCGCCCGCATCAGCGCATTCCCTTGCTGCAGGTTGAGCTGGAGATGACCGCCGCGCAGCAGCCGTTGCTGGCTGATGCGGCAGCGGCTGCTCCAGAACAGCGGCGTTGGGTGGCCCACGCCAAAGGGCTCCAGCCGCTGCAGTTGTTTCCAGAACGCTGGGGTGAGCTCCTCAAGCCGCACTAGGGCCTCCGGTTCCACCAGCCGTAGGCCGCCCTGCAGCTGGAGCCATGCCTCAGCGCGCGCATTCAGCCGCTCGTGCAGCTGGGTGAGCTGCTCGGCGCGCACCGTGAAGCCACCAGCTGCCGGGTGGCCGCCGTGGCGCTCCAGCAGATCGCTGCAGCTTTGAAGTGCTGCATCCACGGCAAATCCCTTGGGTGCTCGCACGGATGCGCGCAGTCGACCATCCCCCTCGGAGGCCAGCAGTGCCACCGGCAGGCCGAAATGATCCACCAGCCGCGCGGCCACGATCCCGATCACGCCGTGGTGCCAGTGGCTCTGGGCCAGCAGCAGAAAGGGGCTGCGCTGCTCACCGTCGGCGTCCACCAGGGCCCGAGCTTCGGCCTCGATGGCGTCGCAGAGATCGCGGCGCTGGCGGTTGAGCTGCTCGCACTGGCGCGCCAGCTCCAGCGCCTGGTCCTGGTCGTTGGTGGTGAGCAGATCCACCACCAGCTGCGGATCACCCAGACGTCCAACCGCGTTGATCCGGGGAGCGATCTGGAAGCCCACAGCACCGGCATCCACGGGGGCGTCATCCAGCCCTGCCACCTGTTGCAGCGCCTGAAGCCCCGCCAGCGAACTGCGCTTCAGTCCGGGCAGGCCATCGATCAGCCAGCGGCGGTTCACCCCCTGCAGGGGGGCCATATCGGCAATGGTGCCAATACAGAACAGATCGCGGGCCATGGCCAGGCCCTGTTCGGAGCGGCAGTTGCGCGCCAGGGCCATGGCCAGCACGTAAGCCAGACCCACGCCCGCCAGGCCGCGATAGGGCGAGTGTTCGGGGGTGCAGGCGGGATGCAGCAGCGCCAGCAGTGGCGGAAGCTCTGCTGGAAGGGTGTGGTGATCGGTCACCACCACATCCACCTCCAGCTCCTGGGCCTTGAAGAGGGCTTCGCGGGCGGCAACGCCGTTATCCACCGTGACCAGCAGGCGGATGCCGTCGGCCGCAAGGCGCTCCACCATGCCGCTGTTCAGGCCGTAGCCGTCGTCGAGTCGGCTGGGGATCGCCGCCTGAGGTCTGGCCCCCAGCTGTTGCAGGACGCCCACCAGCAGAGCGGTGCTGGTCATGCCATCAGCGTCGTAATCCCCGCAGATGGCCATGCGTTCGTTTTGCTTGCAGGCGTGCTTGAGCCGCTGCACGGCCTTGCCGAGGTCGGGGAAATGGCGGCGCGGGTCTGGGGCTTCGGGCGGCTCCAGTAAGGATTCGATCGCTGCGGTGGTGCCGTAGCCCCGCCGTTGCAGCACTGCCAGCAGCGGGTCAGCTAAGCCGCTGCCGCGCAAGTTGGGATCGATCTGGATCGGTGCAGGCAGTTGCCAGCGCTGCTCGGAGGTCTGAGGGAGCAACGCCGGATGCTTGCGACAAATCCATTGTGAGGGGCGCTTGCACGGCGTCCAGTCCGTAGTGTGCAAGGCCGAAACAGGCGATGCAGATGCCAGACGGGCCAGCCGCGCTGCTCTGGGATGTGGACGGCACCCTGGCTGAAACAGAGCTGGATGGTCACCGCATCGCCTTTAACCACGCCTTTGAGGAGGCTCGTCTGCCCTGGCACTGGGATGTGCCCACCTATCAGCGGCTGCTGGCCACCAGTGGTGGCCGCGAGCGCATCGCGGCCTATCTCGAAACAGTGGAGGGTCAGCGGCCTGATCCTGCGCGGGTGGAGCAGCTTCAGGCGGCTAAACAGCGTGCCTACAACGCCCTGGTGGCTGCTGGGGCGCTGACCCTCAGGCCTGGGGTGGAGCGTTTGCTGCGCAGCGCAGCCCAGGAGGGTGTGCCTCAAGCGATCGTCACCACCAGCTCCCGCCCGGCGGTGCAAGCGCTGCTCGATCAGCTCCTGCCCGATCACGATCGCTTTATTCAGCTCTGGGTTTGCGGCGAGGATGTGCCCCGCAAGAAACCCGACCCGGCCGCCTACCAGCAGGCCCTTGAACACTTGGCCCTGCCCGCTGAGCGCGTGATTGCCCTCGAGGATTCCGGCAATGGGGTCGCCTCAGCCGTTGCGGCGGGCCTCACGGTGCTCGTGACCCGCAGCGGCGCCAGTGCCGCTGAGTTGCCCGCTGCCTTTGCCGCCGCCGCTGCAGAGCTCGATCACCTGGGTGAACCGGATCAACCGCTGCAGGTCCGTCGCGGACCGGCTTGCCCGCAGGGCTGGGTCACGCTCTCCTACTTGCAACAGCTGTTGCCGACTCGATGACGCGCCTACCGCTCCAGCGCACGCGCTTCGATCGATTGCAGCGCCGCATCGGCACGGCTGTGTTCGGGGGTTTTCAGGGCAGTTGGCGCCGCCGCAGCCTTGCGGTGCTGGCCTTGCTTCTGGGCTTCTATGGCGGTCAAAACGTCACCGCACTCTGGCTGGAGCGGATTGGGCAACGGCCCGTGGTGGTGCTGGTTCTGGTTGTGTTGTTGGAGTTGGTGGTGCGGCTGCGCAGCCGCTTCGTGGTGGATCGTCCTGGCCTCGGCTGGGTGATCGCCGACAACCTCAGACTTGGCCTGGTGTATGCCGTGGTGCTCGAAGCGTTCAAGCTCGGTTCATGAGCGTTGAGCATTGGCTGCAGCGTTGGTGCGTTGATCAGCAGCGTGCCGGCCACCGGCCTGTGATCGGCCTCAACGGTCCGGTGGGTGCTGGTAAGAGCACCCTCTCGAGGCAGCTGCAGGCCGGCTTCGCCAGGGAAGGTCTCCGCCTGGCGGTGGCGTCCATCGATGACGCCTATCTGCCTTGGCAGTCACGCCTGGAAGCCATGGCCGGGAATCCCTATGGCGTGAATCGCGTGCCACCCGGAAGCCATGATCCAGAGGCCCTGGTGGAGGCGATCCGCGCTTGGCGCGAGGCTGGCGGGGCTGATTTACAGCTGCCCCGTTTCGACAAGACTCTGCGTCAGGGCGCGGGTGATCGGGTGCAGGATTGGAGTGGCGAGGCTGACGCTTTGCTTCTCGAGGGGTGGCTGTTGGGCTGTCGGCCCCTGCCCGGACCCCAGCTTGATGACGTGGCAGGGCTTGAGCAGCTCAAGGGGTTCAGCGCCGCTGAACTCGACTGGATGCTGCGCTGCAACCAGGCACTCGAGGCGTATCTGCCCCTCTGGACTGAGCTGGATCGACTGGTGATGCTCTGGCCTCTGCGCTGGAGCCTGCCGCGCCGCTGGCGACTGCAGGCTGAAGCCAAACAGCGGCGGGAAGGGGGCGGGTGGTTGCCCGCCAGCCAACTCGAAAGCATCGTGAAGGCGACGCTTCAGTCGTTGCCGCCAAGCCTGTATCAGCAACCCGTGTTGGCTTATGCCAACGAGGTGAGGGTGCTGGACGGCCGGCGCCGCAGTGTGTGGGAGGGCAGCGGTGAGGCTGCCCTGGCCTGGCTGGATCAGCCCTGTTCGGACTCGTCCTCAGCCACGGGGTATACGAAGCCCTGAGCGCGGCCACTCAGCACAGCCTTACCGATCGAGAGGGCCTTCGCAGCAGCGATGGCAGCCTTGCCCTTCCAGGTGGCATGGCGCTGGTTGCGCTTGCCCTTGGACGTTTTCTTCTTGGGAACAGCCATCCCGCTTGATATCAGCCAAACCAAGAGTTTCTATCGCCGCCTTCCCTTTCGTCAAATCGCTAAGCTCCACGCAAGCTCGACATCCACGTGAGCAGCAGCAAATCTTCTGATCTGCCAGTGGTTCTCGGCCTGGCCCGCGCACCTCAACCCAGCTACAGCCAGCTGCTGCAACAGGTGCGCGGCGGCACGGTGAAGGAGCTGTTGCTTTCTCCTGGCCAACGTCAGGTGAAGGTCACCTATACCGACGGCAAGCAAGTGACCGTTCCGGTGTTCAGCAACGACCAGGTGTTGTTGCGCACGGCTCAGCAAGCGCGGATTCCGCTCACCGTTCGCGATGAGCGGCAGGATCAGGCCACCGCCAGTCTGGTCTCCAACGGACTGCTGCTCTTGCTGCTGTTCGGTGGCTTGGCGCTGTTGCTTCGCCGCTCCGCCCAGGTGGCGAATCGCGCCATGGGCTTTGGCCGCAGCAAAGCGCGGATGGTGCAAGCGGAGGCCGCTGTGCCGGTGCGCTTTGAAGATGTAGCCGGCATCCAGGAGGCCAAGGAAGAGCTCCAAGAAGTGGTGGCCTTTCTCAAGGAGCCGGAGCGTTTCACCGCCGTGGGAGCAAAGATTCCTAAAGGTGTCCTGCTGGTGGGTCCGCCTGGCACGGGCAAAACGCTGCTGGCCAAGGCGATTGCCGGAGAGGCCGGCGTGCCGTTTTTCTCGATGGCCGCCTCGGAATTTGTCGAGCTGTTTGTGGGCGTGGGCGCGAGCCGCGTGCGCGATCTGTTCCGCCAGGCCAAGGAGAAGGCTCCCTGCATCGTGTTCATCGATGAGATCGACGCGGTGGGTCGCCAGCGGGGAGCTGGCATCGGTGGTGGCAACGACGAACGGGAGCAGACCCTCAACCAGCTCCTCACGGAGATGGATGGTTTTGCGGATAACTCTGGCGTGATCCTGCTGGCGGCCACCAACCGCCCTGATGTGCTCGACGCTGCCCTGATGCGACCCGGTCGTTTTGACCGTCGCATCCACGTCGACCTGCCGGATCGCCGTGGCCGCGAAGCGATCCTGGCGGTTCACGCCCGCAGCCGCCCCCTCGATCCAGAGGTGTCCCTGGCCGACTGGGCCAGCCGCACCCCGGGTTTCTCCGGTGCAGACCTCTCCAACCTCCTCAACGAGGCGGCGATCCTCACCGCCCGCCGGGAGCGCGACTGCATCAACGAGGCCGCCATTGGCGATGCCCTCGAGCGCATCACCATGGGCCTCACGGCCGCCCCCCTGCAAGACAGCGCCAAAAAACGCCTGATCGCGTATCACGAGATCGGCCATGCCCTGATCACCACCCTTTTGCCCGCTGCCGATCGCCTCGACAAGGTGACGCTGCTCCCGCGGGCCGGCGGTGTGGGTGGTTTTGCGCGGACCATGCCCGATGAAGATGTGCTGGACTCCGGCCTGATCAGCAAGGCCTACCTGCAGGCACGCCTGGTGGTCGCCATGGGTGGTCGGGCTGCTGAGTTGGTGGTGTTCGGTCCCAGCGAGATCACCCAGGGCGCTTCCGGTGATCTGGAAATGGTGAGTCGGATCGGCCGAGAGATGGTGACCCGCTATGGATTCTCATCTCTAGGCCCGGTTTCACTGGAGGGAGAGGGGCATGAGGTTTTCCTCGGTCGCGACTGGCTGCGATCTGAGCCTCACTACTCCCAGGAAACCGGCAATCGGATCGATGCCCAGGTGCAGCAACTCGCACGCCGCTCACTCGATGAGGCGGTGGCTTTGTTGCAACCACGCCGCGCCTTGATGGATGAGCTCGTGGAGTTGCTGATCCAGCGTGAAACCATCGAGGGCCCTGAGTTTGCAGCGCTTGTGGAGGCCCATGAAGCGCCTCAGCCGGCCGTCGCAGCGGCGCTCTGACCAGCTCAGGCGAAGCGGATGTCGAGGCTGCGGAGGTAGGTCTGCAGGCCGGCATCCTGAATGGGCAGCAGCCAGGCCGGTTCCCCACTCTCATTCACATGGGAGTGCCAGTGGCCGGGGGGCGTGATGAAGGCACCACCGGACTGCCAATCGATCCGTTTCGGGTTGCGAATCAATCCCGCGTCATCGAGCTCTGTACCCACCAAGGTGTAGACGCCTGGCGTGCAGTCGATGATCAGGTCGAGTGCCACCGATTGATGCCGGTGGGGCGCCTGGGTGCTGCCGGGCGGAACAATGCCGTACATCGCCCAGAGCACGTGGGTCACGGTGCGGGTGCTGGGCAGATCCCGGTTCGCCAGGAGCAGGCTGATGCGATTGCTGGCTTGGCTGCCGGGTTGGTTGGCCAGGGTTTGCAGTTCGCTGCGCAGCCAGTTGGCGCTGTAGTGGGTGGGCTCGAAGCGCGGGCCCGAGGGGGTCACGCCTAGATAGTTGAGCAGCGGAGCATCGTGCACCCAATAGAGAACGCTGGTGGACTCCGCCTCGAGCAGTGGGGTGCCGCCAGCAGGCAGCACGAACAGATCCCCTTCCTGCCAGCTGATCGCGCTGTCGTCGGCGTGATCCCGGTAGCGGCAGCTGCCCGAACCGGAGAGCACAAAGAACAAACTGCTAGTGGCCGTTGCGGCCGCACGCACGCCTTCTCCGGCTGCAATCCGGATGAAATGGGCCGCCAGAGCGGGGCTGGTGGCTGGACCAGCTACTCCTAGCTCGCTGCTGAGATCCAGCGGAAGGATTCCGCTGGGGCCCTGGCTGTGCAGCTCAGGTCCCCAGGCCCGGTAAGGGATTGGCTCGGTGAGCCCGGCGCGCACCGGGTTGGCCGCTTGGCGGTAGTCGAACAACAGCGCCTTGGCAGATGCTGTTTCGGCGTTGCGACGGCGCTCTGGGGTTTGAGTCATCGAGCCACTCCTGCCGGCAGGCGGATCGGGGCGGTCAGTTCAGCCTATGAATTCAGCCGCCTGCAACGGCGGGAACAATGCTCACCTCATCGCCATCCTTGAGGGCGGTGGCCTGGTTGTCGAGGAAGCGGATGTCCTCGCTGTTCACGTACACGTTGAGGAAGCGACGCAGCTTGCCGGCCTCATCACACAGGCGACCCTTCAGACCGGGATAGCGACCATCCAGGGCGTCGATCAGGGCATCCACGCTGCTTGCATCCAGCTCAACGCTGGCTTCGTCGTTGGTGAATTTCTGCAGGGGGGTGGGGATCAGAACCTGAACGGGCATGGATCGTGTTGGGTTGGGCGATGGTTGGATGAAAGGGGTGCCGGGAGGCCGGTGCTCAGTGGCCAGCCTGAGCTTTCTGCCAGGCCGCGTTGAAACTGTCGAGCTGCGCTTCGATCGTGTAGGGCTTGCCGATGTGATCGACCACGGCTTCGGTGGTCTTTAGGCCGTTGCCCGTGATGTAGGCCACGGTGCGCTCCTCGGGGTTGATCTTGCCCTGCTCCACCAGCTTCTTAAGCACCGCAATGGTGGTGCCGCCGGCGGTTTCGGTGAACACGCCCTCGGTTTCCGCCAGCAGCTTGATGCCGTCGATGATTTCGGCGTCGGTTACATCGGCGATGCTGCCGCCGGTGCGATTGGCGATGTCGATGGCGTAGGGGCCGTCAGCGGGATTGCCGATGGCGATCGACTTGGCAATCGTGTTGGGCTTCACCGGGGTGATGAAGTCGCGGCCCTCACGGAAGGCGGTGGCGATGGGGTTGCAGCCTTCGGCTTGGGCACCGCTGAAGCGCACAGCCTTTTCGTCCACCAGGCCGCACTTGATGAATTCATCAAAGCCTTTGCGGATCTTGGTGAACAGGGAGCCGGAGGCCAGGGGCGCCACGATGTGGTCGGGTAGTTCCCAGCCCAGTTGTTCGATCACCTCGTAGCCGAGGGTTTTGGAGCCTTCGGAGTAGTAGGGGCGCAGGTTGATGTTCACGAAGCCCCAGCCGTAGGTGTTGGCTACTTCCGAGCACAGGCGGTTCACCTGGTCGTAGTTGCCCTTCACCGCCATCAGGGTGGGGTTGTAGATGAGGGTGCCGAGCACCTTGCCCAGCTCCAGATCGCTGGGGATGAACACACAACAATCAAGGCCGGCGTGGGCAGCGATCGCAGCCGTGGAGTTGGCCAGGTTGCCGGTGGAGGCGCAGCTCACCGTCTTGAAACCCAGCTCGCGGGCGCGGGTGAGAGCCACGCTCACCACGCGGTCCTTGAAGGAGAGCGTCGGCATGTTCACGCCGTCGTTCTTGATGTAGAGGCTCTTTAGACCCAGACGCTTGGCCAGGTTGTTGGCCTTGAGCAACGGAGTGAAGCCTGTGCCCACATCGATCGGATCGCCGGCGATCGGCAGGAATTCGCGGTAGCGCCAGATCGAGGCGGGTCCGGCTTCGATCGTGGCGCGGCTGACACGGCTCTTGATCGCCTCGTAGTCATAGACCACTTCCAGGGGGCCGAAGCACACGTCTTCGCAGACGTGACGGGCGCCGGCCTCGTAGGGCTGGCCGCATTCCTTGCACTTCAGGCCCGTGAAGGTGGGGCCAGCAGTGGAGAGGGAAAGGGTCGCCGTCACGATCACACCTGGATCAGGTGTGTGGAACCTAGCAACGCCGCCCTGACTCCCAGTGAATACCCGATCCAGAAGATCGGGTATTCAGAGGCTGTTGCGGTAGACCTGTTGGGGCTTGACCTCACTGCCGTGCTGTCTAGCCTCCTGACATCGTCGGACATCGCTTGCAGGCACCCGCTGATCGCCTCACCCGGCCCCTGCGCTGGCTGGGGCTCACGGCTCTTGGCCTGGGGGCCCTGGTGCTGTTGCCCCGCTTGCTGGTGGAGGGGCAATGGTTTGCGGAATTTGATAGTGCCCCGGTGATCCTGCGGCGCTGGTTGCTGCAGTTGCTTGGTTTTGGGGTCGTCCTGGGCCTGGGGGTCCCCCTGCAGCTGCAGCAGCTCAAGCGTTGCTGGCGCCTTCGCCAGGAGGCTCCTCGCAAAAGCCTTCCGTCGGCGCCGCTGGTGGCGCTCGGACCTCGGTGGCTGGTCGTGGTGCTCGGGGCGCTGCTGCTGTTGCTCGCCGGTGGCTTTACCTATTTGATGGTGCAGGCCCGTGACCTGATCGCTGCACCGTTCAGCGGCAAGGTGATCACGGGCATTCCTGTGCTCGCGGATTTGCCGCCCTTTGTGTTCATCGGTCTGGCGGCCGCACTGCTTCCTCTGCTGCTGCTCTGGCCCTTCACCACCCTGCGCATCACCCTTGCAGCCGCCCTGGCGGGTTCGGCCACGGCGGTGGCCCGTGGCTGGAGCCTCTGGTTGCCGGCCTTGCTGGCTGTTCCCTTTAACGAGGCTGATCCGCTTACCGGCTTCGATCTCAGCTTCACGGTGTTGCGGTTGCCAGCGCTGCATCTACTGGTGAGCGTTGTGCTGGCTCAGGCGATCGTGGGGTTGGCGGGGTGTCTTTGGCTCACCTTCAGCGAGGGCAGCAGTCTCAGCGATCTGCGTTTTCCAGGGCTCAGCCGCGAGCAGCAGAGGGTGCTTCAGCCGCAGGTGGCGGTGCTGGCGCTGATGGCCTCCCTCAGCAATGCGCTGGCTCCTTTCGACCTTATGGTGAGCGGTAGCGGTGTGGCTGCCGGAGCAGGTTTTGTAGATCTGCACGTGCGGCTGCCGCTGCGTTTGCTTCTGGCTTTGTTGCTGTTGCTTGCAGGCCTTGGCTTGCTCGTTCCATTGCCACGCAACTGGCTGCGCCGCGGCGCGCTGATGCCCCTAGGGGTGACGGCGCTGGCTCTGCCTTTGGTGGAGTGGATTGTGGCGCCGCTGGTGCAGCGCATCTGGGTGCAGCCGCGGGAGTTGGCGCTGGAAACGCCCTATCTGCGCCGCTCCATCGACGCCACCCGCCGGGCCTTTGGCCTGGAAGCCGTTAAACAGATGGCCCTGGAGCCCCGCCAGAGGCTCACGGCCGCTGATCTGGCGGCGGCGCCAGGCACCCTGGCCAACATCCGCCTCTGGGATAGCAAGCCGCTGCTGGAAGCCAACCGTCAGCTGCAGCAGCTGCGGCTTTATTACCGCTTCCCCTCGGCGGCGGTGGATCGTTATCCCCTCAGCGCTGATTCAGCCCGGCAGGGTTCCCAGCAGGTGCTGATCGCGGCCCGTGAGCTTGATACTGCTGCGCTCCCGAGTGATTCGCGCACCTGGCTGAACCGCCACCTGGTGTTCACCCACGGCTACGGCTTCACCGTGTCCACGGTGAATGCCTTCGGACCGGATGGTCTGCCCCTGTATTTCGTGAAGGACCTGGGCCGCAGCGGCAAGGTTCAAGGCATCGAACAGCTTGGACTGAACGCTGAAGACGTGCAGCGGGCCCTGCCGGTAGGTCGGCCGCGCCTTTATTTCGCCTCCGCCCCGGCCCATTACGTGATCGCGCCCTCTCAGGTGCGGGAGTTCGACTTTCCAGAAGGCGATCTCAACGTTTATTCCCACTACGACGGCGCTGGTGGTGTGCCCATCCATGGGGCGTTTGACCGCCTGATGGCAGCGCTGTATCTGCCCGAGCCACGTTTGCTGTTCACCGGTTCGTTGACCCCCGACTCACGCCTCCTGCTGCGCAGGCAGGTGCAACAGCGTCTGGCTGCTCTTGCTCCCTTCCTGCGCTTCGAAAGTCAGCCTTATCTGGTCACCGCCCAGGTGAGCGGCGGCAAGGGCTACGACCCCAATCAGCATCAGTACTGGATGCTCGATGGCTTCACCGAGAGCCGCAGCTACCCCTATTCCGACGCCAATCCTGCGGGCTTGCGCTATTTCCGCAACCCGGTGAAGGCGGTGGTTGACGCCTATCACGGGCGGGTGTGGTTCTACGTGAGCGACCCGAGCGATCCGGTGCTGCGCACCTGGAAACGCGCTTTCCCTGAGCTGTTCCGGCCGCTATCGGACATGCCCAAACCGCTGCTGGCGCACATTCAGGTGCCCAAGAGCCAGTTTCAGATCCAGGCGGAGCGGTTGCTCCGGTACCACGTCACCGATGTGCGCACCTTCTACAACGGTGATGACGTGTGGTCGGTGCCGCTGGAGATCTATGGCAGCGCCAACACGCCTGTGCGGCCTTATCACGTAACGGTGCAGCTGCCCGGGGAAACCAAGCCCGAGTTTGTGCTGCTGCTTCCCTTCTCGCCTCTGAAGCGGCCCAACATGGTGGGCTGGCTGGCGGCGCGCAACGACCCTCCCCACTACGGCGAACTGCGGTTGGTGCGCTTCCCTCAGCAACGCCTCCTGCTGGGCCCCCAACAGGTGTCGGCCCTGATCGAGCAGGACCCCGCCATCAGCTATCAGTTCGGCCTCTGGAACCGGGAGGGCTCGAGGCTGATCCACGGCAACCTGCTCGTGCTGCCAGTGGGTAAGGGTTTGCTGTATGTGGAGCCGATTTATCTGCAGAGCAAGAACACCGATCTGCCCACTCTGGTGCGTGTGGTGGTCACCGACGGCACCCGCTTCGTGATGGAGCGCAACCTGCAGGATGCCTTGACCCGGCTCACCAGCGTTCAGCCGGTCAAGGCGCTCACCGTGCCAGACCCGACAACGCCTGCTCCCTGAGCAGGGGCCGTAGAAGAGGTTCCATAAAAAAATGGGGGCCAAAGCCCCCATACGAATGTGGATCAGATCGTGATGACCTAAGGGATCGCGGTGATCAGGCGGCCACAGCAGTCTTGGGGTCGAGTTCGCCCTTGGCGTACAGACCGGCGTAGTAGTTGATGTCGCGCTGCTTGATCTTGCTGGCGTTGCCGGCGCACCAGAACTGCTGGTAACGATCCAGGCAAACCTGCTTCATGTAGGCCCGGGCAGGCTTGTTGAAGTGGCGGGGATCGAAGTTGGCGGGATCCTTGGCGGCGGCTTCACGCACAGCGGCGGTGAAGGCAAGGCGGTTGTCGGTGTCGATGTTCACCTTGCGCACGCCGTTGCGGATGCCTTCCTGGATTTCCTCCACGGGCACGCCGTAGGTCTCGGGGATGGCACCGCCGTACTTGTTGATCATGTCCAGCCACTCCTGGGGCACGGAGGAGGAGCCGTGCATCACCAGGTGGGTGTTGGGGATGGCCTTGTGGATCTCGGCGATGCGGCTGATGGCCAGCACTTCACCGGTGGGCTTGCGGGTGAACTTGTAGGCGCCGTGGCTGGTGCCGATGGCGATCGCCAGGGCGTCCACCTTGGTCTTGGCCACGAAGTCAGCAGCTTCGGCGGGGTCGGTCAGCAGCTGGCTGTGGTCGAGCTTGCCCTCGAAACCGTGGCCGTCCTCGGCCTCGCCCATGCCGGTCTCCAGGGAGCCCAGGCAGCCCAGCTCACCTTCCACGCTCACGCCGATGGCGTGGGCCACGTCCACCACTTCTTTGGTGACAGCCACGTTGTACTCGTAGCTGGCGGGGGTCTTGGCGTCGGCCATCAGGGAGCCGTCCATCATCACCGAGGTGAAACCGTTGGCGGCGGCACCGAAGCAGGTGGCGGGGCTGTTGCCGTGGTCCTGGTGCATCACCACCGGGATGTCCGGATAGGTCTCAACGGCGGCCAGGATCAGGTGACGCAGGAAGTTCTCACCGGCGTACTGACGGGCACCGCGGGAGGCCTGCAGGATCACCGGGGAGTCGGTCTCATAGGCCGCCTCCATGATCGATTGCACCTGCTCCAGGTTGTTCACGTTGAAGGCAGGGATGCCATAGCCGTTTTCAGCGGCATGGTCGAGCAGCAACCGAAGCGGGACGAGCGCCATGAGGACACCGGGAGTGTGAATGCCGGCGATCCTAACTGGCCCCTTTTTCGCCTAAATCGGCTGGCGCACTCCGCTGTCGGCCGCCTGCATAGCCCGGTCGCAGATCAATTGGCTGTGCACAGCTTCTGACAGTCCGGGTCGCATCGGCCGGCCCTCCAATGCAGCCCGAGCCCACCACTCGGTTAGCCGCCGCACCGGCGCCACACGGCCGTCGGGCCAGGTGTGCGCGAAGGCCAGGTCGGCGTCTGGAGCCAGCTCCTCCAGGGGACCATCCTGCTGAGAGCGCCACAGCTGTAAACCGTGCACGTAATCGCTCTGGTTGCTGGATCCCAGCACCAACGTGCCCTCACTGCCATACACCTCGATCCAGTAGCCCCGGCCCGGCCGGGTCACGGAGGCCAGGCTCACCTGCGCTGGTAGCGGCAGGCCCTGAGCCGTTTCCAGCTCCAGGTGCAGCAGGGCGATGTCTTCGGCATCCACCGCTGCCAGCCGGCCGCTGCCATCGGCCAGGGGCCGATGGGGGATGGCCATGCTGCGCAGGCAGCTCACCTGGCGCGCCGGCCCCAGCAGCCAATGCAGCGTGTCGAAGGCATGGGTACCCAGTGAGCCCAGTACGCCCCCGCCTGCCGCTCTCTGGGAATACCAATTCCAGGGGCGGCTTGCATCAGCGCGGCTGCCCATCAGCCAGTCGAGCTTCACCAGCCATGGGGTGCCGATGGCGTTCTGCTCCAGCAGCGCCGCCAGTTGCATAAGTGCCGGCACAGCCCGATATTCGAAGTCCACCGCCACGGTGACGCCGGCGCTCAGAGCCTGACGCTGCAGCTCCTCGATCTGGGGGGCCTCCAGAGCAACCGGTTTTTCCAGCAGCAGGTGCTTTCCGGCGGCAATTGCGGCCTGGGCCAGGGCAAAACGAGGCTCCGGCGGGGTCGCGATCACCAGGGCGTCCACGCGCGGATCGGCCAGCAGCGCTTCGTAACTGGAAAAGCCCGGAACTCCACTGCTGGCGGAGGCCTGCTCGAGTCGCTCAGGGCGGTGATGCCAGAGGGCCACCGGTTCGGTGAGCGGGCAGTCGCGGAGAGCCGGCAGGTGCACCTTCTCGCCGAAGCCGAGACCCACAAGGGCCACCCCGAGGGGACGCTGCGATGAGGAAGGAGCGGTCACTGGCGCCGGATCAAGCCTCAGAAGCCTGCCAGCAGGGGGGCTCCGGCTGCACAGGCCGCCTCAAGGGTGCTGGCGATCAGTCCGTCACTGCCGGTGGCCTGCCAGCTGCTGCCCCACTGCGGAATCCCGTTGATGGAGGTGTCGCGGAAGAGCTGCTGCCCGCAGTCGATCTCCATGACGTAGAGATCGCTGACTGGGGGGCGGCGTTCGCTGCCGTCGGGGTTGAGAGGTTGATCGCTGGGCGGGGCGGGCTGGAAACGGCTCAACACCGTGAGGTTGCCGTCGCGGTTGACGCGCAGGCTGCCGGCATCCCACCACTGGCGTCCGTCCTCGGTGGCGGGCACTTCATGCCAGTCCACCGGTCCTGCCCAGGCTGGAGCGAGCGGCATCAGAGCGAGCAGCAGGCCCAGTAGGGCGGCCAGTGATCCGCGCACCAAGTCGGTCAGCCTGTTCACGTGGAAATAGCCGTCCATGCGAAACCAGCCGTTCACGCGGACACAGCCGTGTTGCAGCCGTGCATTTTCAGCAGGCTCACAAGGGCGCTGCGCAGCTTGGTGCGGGGCACGATGTGATCCACGAAGCCGTGGTCGCGCAGGTATTCAGCGGTTTGGAAATCCTCGGGCAGCTTCTCGCGCAGGGTCTGCTCGATCACGCGGCGGCCGGCGAAGCCGATCAGCGCCTTGGGCTCCGCCAGGATCAGATCGCCGAGCATCGCGAAGCTGGCCGTCACACCGCCGGTGGTGGGGTGCGTGAGCAGCGGCATGTAGAGCAGCTCGGCCTGACGGTGCCGCTCCAGCGCACCTGAGATCTTGGCCATTTGCATCAGCGAGAGCATGCCCTCCTGCATGCGCGCGCCCCCGGAGGCGCACACGATCAGCACGGGGTAGCGGCGGGCAGTGGCTTCCTCAATCAGGCGGGCCAGTTTCTCCCCCACCACCGATCCCATCGAGCCGCCCATGAAGCGGAAGTCCATCACCCCCAGGGCCAAGGGGAGGCCTTGAACCCGACAGAGCCCCGTGATCACCCCATCCTTGAGGCCGGTGGAGCGCTGGGTGTCGCGGATGCGATCGGCGTAGCTGCGCCGATCCTTGAAGGCCAGAGGATCAGTAGGACTGAGGTCGCCGTCGAGCGCTTCGAAGCTGCCCTCGTCGGCGATCAGGCGGATCCGCTCATCACTGAAGATGCGGTGGTGGTAGCCGCAGCCGCCGCAAACACTGGCATTGGCGGCCAGATCCTTGCGGTAAACCACCAGGCCGCACTCAGGGCACTTGCTCCAGAGGCCGTCGTCTTCGTTGACCTCCTGGGCCACGCGCACCGCGGGTGCGGTTTTGCGGCGATCGGCGAACCAGTCGAACAGCGACATCGAGCCAGCGGTGTCCGCAACTACAGATCAATCCATTAAAGGGCGCTCCAGCCCAGCCACTGGCTGAAGCGTTGCAGCCAGAAGCTATTGCCGAGGCACCACACCGCCAGGCCCCCCGCGGCCAAAAACGGTCCAAAGGGGAAGGGTTGGCCGCGCTTGAGGCGGCCACTGATCAGGCCGATTAGGCCGAACAACGCGCCAGCGAATACCGATAGCAGCACGCTCAGGCCCAGGCCGCTGAGGCCCAGCCAGGCCCCCAGAAGGGCAGCCAGCTTGGCGTCACCGAGTCCAAGCGCTGGTTTGCCCAGCAGTTTCTGGGCCACGGCACTCGTGGCTTCAAAGCCCAGCAAGCCGGCGCTCGCCGCTAGCCAATGCCACAGCAGCAGACTGCGCCCGATCGCATCGGCTTGGCTGAACCCCGCGATGGCGCTCACCACAAGGCCCAGCACCACACCCCACCGGCAGAGGGGTTCCGGCAGCCAAAGCTGATCAAGGTCGATCAGCACCATCGGCAGCAACAGGCTGATCAGCAGCCAGCCGCCGAGCACCGCTAGCAGGGCCGGAGTGCCAGGCAGGTTGGAGGCCGGTGCGGCCACGGTGGATGCCGCGGCTGCAGCGGCAACGAATAGTCCGGAGCAGAGCAGCTCCACAGCCGGGTAGCGGCCACTGATGCCGCTGCCGCAATGCCTGCAGCGCCCGCGCAGCAGCAGCCAACTCAGCACTGGGATGTTGTCGCGCCAGCTGAGGGTGGTGCCGCAGCGGGGGCAATGGCTGCGGGGCCGAACCACCGATTCCTGACGCGGCAGCCGCCAAGCCACCACGTTGAGAAAGCTGCCGATGCAGGCCCCCAAAACGGCAGCCACTACAGCGATCTCGGGGGTGAGGGGAGCCAGCATCAGCCGCGAAGAGGCGATCGGGTGGAGCGGTTGCGGCCTGCACGGCCACGCACCAGCTCAAGCGGAATGAATTGTTCCTCAGGCAGCAGAACCGGGAGCTCGAACACCACCCGGCCCTGGCCTGAGTGCGGTTGGGTGATCACCACGCCCAGGGGATCGTGATGGCTCGGCGAGCATTCCAAAAAGTGGAAATAGATGCGCCTGGCCTGGGCGATCACCACGGCACTGTTAATCCGGTCCCAACGGGGTTGGCCTGCAGCTGGCTGCACAGAAGAACCCACCGCCCCCCGAATCACAAAGGATGGGGAGGCCGGTGGGTTCACACGAGGCTGAGGAGCAACCGTCAGGAGTGGACCATGTCCGCCAGTTGCGCCACAGCCTAGTTGGCGTGAAAGCTCAAGCCAGTCTCTTCTTCTCTTCGATCATGCGGTGAATGATCGGCGTGAGGATCAGTTCCATGGCGAAGCCCATCTTGCCGCCGTTCACCACGATCGAGGTGGGGCTGGACATGAACGAATCGTGGATCATGTCGAGCAGGTAGGTGAAGTCGATCCCCCACTTCTCGCGAGCGCCCTTGCGGAAGTGAATGATCACGAACGATTCATCCGGGGTGGGGATGTCGCGGATCATGAACGGGTTCGAGGTATCCACGGTGGGGATACGTTGGAAGTTGATGTCCGTCTGGCTGAACTGCGGGCAGATGTGGTTGATGTAATCCGGCATGCGGCGCAGGATCGTGTCCACGGTGGCCTCAGCGGAGTAGCCGCGCTCTTTGTTGTCGCGGGCAATCTTCTGGATCCACTCCAGGTTCACGATCGGCACCACGCCCACCAGCAGATCGGCCAGGCCGGCCACGTCGTAGCCGTCACCCTTCACGCCGCCGTGCAGGCCTTCGTAAAAGAGCAGGTCGGTGCCGGAAGGAATCGGCTCCCAGGGGGTGAACTGGCCGGGTTCGAGGTTGGTGCCCAGGCGAGCGTTGTGCTCGGCCGCTTCTTCCACCGAGTGCAGGTAGTAGCGCTTCTGGCCGCTGCCGGTTTCGCCGTAGGTCTTGAACAGCTCCTCGAGCTTGTCGAACAGGTTGGCCTCAGGGCCGAAGTGGCTGAAGTTCTCGCCCTTGGCAAGAGCGGAGGCCATGGCCTCCTTCATGGGGCCGCGCTCGTAGCGGTGGTAGCTGTCGCCTTCCACCACGGCCGGGGTGATGCCTTCGCGCTTGAAGATGTGCTCGAAGGCCCGCTTCACGGTGCTGGTCCCCGCGCCGGAGGAACCAGTAACGGATACGACCGGGTGACGCTTCGACATGCGCAGGATCAGCAGAACTGGGGGGAGTTTGGCAGGTCGCGGGAACCGCCCTCTGCCCCTCAGCGCTCCAGTGCGGCCAGCAGTTGATCGCCCATCGCCTTGCAGCCCAGCTGGGTGCAGCCTTCCGACATCAGATCGCCGGTGCGGTAGCCGCCGGCCAGCACTTGATCCACGCAGCGTTCCAGATCGGTTGCGGCGGCGTCTTCGCCAAGGCCCACCCGCAGCATCATGGCGGCGCTGAGCACCATCGCCATCGGATTCGCTTTGTCTTGGCGGGCGATGTCCGGGGCGGAGCCATGAATCGGTTCGAACAGGCCTGGACCGCCATCCCCCAGCGAGGCCGAGGGCAGCATCCCGATCGAGCCGCTGAGCATGGCGGCCTCATCGCTGAGGATGTCGCCAAACAGGTTGCTGGTAAGCAGCACGTCGAACTGGCGGGGGTTGCGCACCAGCTGCATGGCGGCGTTGTCCACATACATATGGCTGAGCTCCACACCGGGGTAGCTGGCGGCGTGCATGGCCTCCACTTGGTCGCGCCACAGCTGGCTCACATCGAGCACGTTGGCTTTATCCACGCTGCAGAGGCGGCCGCTGCGCTGCACCGCCAGATCAAAGCCCACCTTGGCGATGCGATCGATTTCATCGTCGAAGTAGGCCATGGTGTTGAAGCCACGCACCCGGCCCTCGCTCTCCACGCGGCCCTTGGGGGTGCCGAAGTACACGCCGCCGGTGAGCTCACGCACCACCATCAGGTCCACTCCCTCGATCACCTCGCGCTTGAGGGTGGAGGCATCGATCAAGGCCGGAATGATCTTCACCGGCCGCAGGTTGGCGAACAGACCCATGCCCGCGCGCAGGCCCAGCAGCCCGGTTTCCGGACGTTGTTCGCGGGGAAGGGTGTCGTATTGGGGCGAGCCGATCGCGGCGAGCAGCACGGCATCGGCGGCCTTGCAGGCCTCCAGGGTGCCGGCGGGCAGGGGCTCGCCGGTGGCATCGATGGCGGCACCGCCCATCGGTTGCTCGTTGTAGATCAGCTCGAATCCGTGCTTGCGGCTCACGGCATCCAACAGCTGGCGGGCCACCGCTGTGATCTCCGGGCCGATGCCGTCGCCGGGGAGCAGGGTGATCCGGTAGCTGGAGGTCATGGCCGAGCGGGTGCTGGGCGCGAGGCTACGCGCTGATGCGTGAGTGGTTGGCTGCGCTGCGGTTCAGGGGGTGCGGCTCTTCTCGAGGCTGCGGATCGCCTTGGCCAGCTCCGGCAGTTTGTTGAAGGCGGCGGAGCAGCGCAGCCAGAGGCGATTTGGGATGGCGGGGTAGCCGCTCACCACTTCGCCGGCGGCCACTTCACCGTGGATGCCAGATTTCGAGGAGGCAATCGAGCGATCGCCCATCACTGCCTTGTTGGCCAGGCCCACCTGGCCCGCCAGGATCACGCCATTCCCCAGGCGCGCACCGCCGGCGATGCCCACCTGGGCCGCCAGGGCACAGCCCTTGCCGGTGCTCACGCCGTGGCCGATGTGCACCAGGTTGTCGATCTTGGTTCCGGCACCGATGCGCGTTTCGCCCACTGAGGGCCGATCGATGGTGCTGCCGCAGCCCACTTCCACGCCGTCTTCGAGCACCACCAGACCGGTTTGGGGCATCTTGCGCCAGCCCTGAGCGGTGGGCACAAAGCCGAAGCCCTCGCTGCCCACCACGGCGTTGGAGTGCACCACGCAGCCGCGTCCCAGTCTTGAGCCGGGGTGGAGTACGGCGCCTGCGTGGAGCTCACAGCCGTCGCCGATCTGCACGTCGTCGTAGATCACCACGTTGGGGTGGATGGTGCAGCTGGAGCCGATCTGCACCTGGGCGCCGATCACCACGTTGGCGCCCACATGGCTGCCCATCCCCACCACAGCCGCGGGATCGACGACCGCACTGGCGTGGATGCCGGGGGCTTTCGCTTGGCGCGGATAGAGAGCATCCAACGCTTCGGCAAAGGCCAGGCGCGGATCCTTCAGGGCAATCCAGGCTTGGCCGCGCTCGCTGGCCTGCCGCTGGAGCGCCTCTGTTTCATCCCCCTTGGCGGGCAGCAGCACCGCGCTGGCGCCACTGGCGGCAAGGGCTGCCGCCAGGGCGTTGCCGGGTTCGAGAAAGCTCAGGTCACCGGGGCCGGATTGATCGAGTGCAGCTGCGCTTTGAAGCTCCGGGTCGTTCGCCAGGCCGTGCTGCAGCGTCTGGGGCCCGCCCGCGGCCTGCACTTCGCTCAGGTGGCTGAGCAACTGGCTGAAGCGCATGGGAGCCGCGGAAACCGAGTGGTCGCGCGGATCGTAGGCGGGTCAGGCCGGTGCGCCTGCGTTTGGAGTGAGCACCAGCTGGTTGCGGTGCACCACCAGGCCGCGCTGGCCCTTTTTTTGCTCCAGCTCCTCGCTGTCCATGGCACTGAGACCACGCGCCAGCTCACGTCCATCCAGGCTGAGCAGCCGCACCGCGTCGTTGCGGCTGAATCGCCCCTCCACAGCGCGCACGCCCACCGCCAGCAGTGAGGCGCCCTGCTGCAGGAGCGCGCGTTCGGCACCGGCGTCAACGCGGACGCTGCCTTTGGGCAACAGGGCGTGGGCGAGCCATCCCTTGCGGTTGGTCAGGGGCGTGGCACTGGCACGAAACAACGTGCCCCGCGCTTCGCCTTGAAGCACGGCATTGAGCACAGCGGGATCACGGCCATCGGCCAGGCGCACCTGGATCCCACTGGCGGTGGCGATGCGGGCGGCCGAGAGCTTGGTGGTCATGCCGCCTGTGCCCCAGCGGCCGCCGCCTTTGGCCGCGCCACTGAGTGCCTCGAGCTCCGCCAGGCTGTTCACCTCGGCGATCGGCCGCGCATCCGCGTCGCTGCGGGGGTCGCCGGAATACAGGCTGTCGATGTCGGTGAGCAACACCAGTTCATCGGCCTGCACCGCTTCGGCGACCAGCGCGGAGAGGGTGTCGTTATCCCCGAAGCGGAGCTCGTCGGTGGCGAGGGTGTCGTTTTCGTTGATTACGGGAGTGACGCCCCAAGCCAGCAGCTGCTCGAGCGTGCGGCAGGCGTTTTGGTAGCGCCTCCGGGAGGCCAGATCGCCACGGGTGAGCAACACCTGCGCCACGCATCGACCATGGCGGGCGAAGGCTTGGTCGTAGAGCGTCATCAGCCGGCCCTGGCCCACGGCGGCAGCGGCTTGCAGGCCCTCTAGTTCGCTGGGGCGCTGAGTGCGCCGGAGGGCGCTGCAGCCGAGCCCCACAGCGCCGCTGGTCACCAGCACCACCGGCTCCTGTCGCTCCCAAAGGCTGCAAAGGCTCGTCGCCAGGTCGGCGATTACCTCGTTGGTGGTGCGTCCACCGGCACCACGCAGCACGCTGGTGCCCACCTTGATGACCCGGCGCATCGTCATCTCAGCGGAGCGTTGCCCCCGCCAGCTCAGCCAGTCGCACCTCTAGCCGTTGCCAGTGGTCGTGCCGGCAGGGTTCGCCCTCGGGATTCACTGGTTTCACCAACACGGTGTAGAGGCCCAGACGATTGCCAGCCAGCACATCGGTGAATACCCGATCACCCACGATCGCCACCTGGCCATGGGGAAGATCCAGCTGTTCCAGCACGCGGCGTAGCGGACCGCGGCGGGGTTTGCCGGCACTGGTGGTGAAGTCAACCCCCAACCGCTCGGCCACGCCGCCGATGCGGCTGCGGGAGGGGTTGTTGCTGAATAGATGCAGCGGCAGGGTCTGTTGGGCGCGGCGCAGCCATGCCTCCACGGCCGGTGGCAGCTCACTGCCGTGTCTGGGCAGGAGGGTTCGATCCACATCCAGCACCAGGGCACGGATGCCCTGGGCCAGCAGCTGGTGGAGTGGGAGTTCCGCCAGGGTGCCAGGGGCCACCAGGTCGGGCTGGAGCAGTTGCGGCAGGGAAAGCTGCGTCACGGTGCTGGTGTAGGAGAGCTCAGCGCTCGCCGAGTTCGCGCTCGTCGAGTTCGGCCTCGATGCGCGGCTGCACCCGTTCAAACTCTTCGCCTTCCACGAGCACTCCCTCCCCGTTCTCCATGCGTGCCACCACGAAGAAGGGGTCGAGGGGGATGAACAGGCCATATTCCTGGCCTTCGGCGCGGAACTGGATCAGCATTTCGTAGAGGTCGGTTTCTTCGTCGTCGTCAGCGTCGATCTCCTCATCAAGCTCTTCCGGGTCGGGCTCCTCGAGTTCGCCGCTCACCGTGAGGGTGACGGCGGAACGCACCAGGGTGAGGTCGTGCTCCTGCAGCACCACATCGGCCACCGAAAGGATCGGCTCGGCCCCATCGAGTTCGTCGATCACCTCGTCGTCGCCGTCGTCATCAGCGGCGATGCGCACCAGGCACACCGGGGTGTCCACCGGGGTGAGCAGGGCGTAATCCTTGCCATCGAGCGGAATCAGCTGCTCAAGGAAGCAGAGCAGCTGACGGCCGTCGCCGTCGCGTACCAGCACGGTGGGCACATCACCCGCGCCGTTCATGCTGGGGCCGTCTGAGCTCATGGGTTGATCCTGTGTCTCTTCAGGATGCCTGGGCGTCGGCCCCGGAGCCAACGTCCGGGGCCGACGCTGCCACCGGCGCCGGCTCCGGACCCTCCAGCAACCACTGCTCCAGCAACAGTCCGGCGGCGGCGCTATCCAGGGCTCCGCTGCGGTCGCCGTGCAGGCCGTGCCGTTCCCCCGCAGCCCAGCTGCTGGCGTATTCATTCACCAGGGCAAGGGGCAGATCCAGGTGGCGGGCCAAGCGCTCGCCATAACGGCGGCAGTGCACGGCCTGATCGGTGGGTTGTTGCTGCGCGTCGAGGGGTAAGCCCACCACCAGGGCCGTGACGCGCCGCTGTTGCACCAGCCCTCGCACCAGCTCGAGATCCGCTGGATAACGCCCGCGCTTCAAGGCCGGCAGGCGGGTCACGATGAGTCCGAGTGGATCGCAACCGGCCAGGCCGATGCGCTTGCGGCCCACATCCAGAGCGAGCACGGATCGCGGGGCCGGTGCGACCACTCAGCGTCCCAGGGGTGTGGGGATGGGGCGTTGCCCTGGTTGCAGCCGGCCCCAGACCGCCTCCAGGCGCTGAGCCATCTGTGGATTTTGTTGGGGTGCGTGGCGCCGCCAGACGCTGCGGGCCATCACCACCTCCTCACCTTCTGGTGCCATGCCAAGGCTCTGAAGACAGTGGCTGCGCTCCTGATCGAGCACATCGCTGCGCACCAGCAGCTGCTCGGCATCGCCAGCACTGCGCTCCAGCAGGAGTTGTAGCGGCTCACCGAGAAGGTGCTGCCAGCCTGGATGCAGGCTCAATTCCACTTCGGGTAGGCCGCGGCTGCCTGGCCTCAGGCGCCTGGCGCCGGCCACGGCCTGCTGCCGGTTGCTGTCGAACAACATCAGGCTGGGTTGCTCGCTCTGATCGAGCAGGTCGTCGATGCGGCGATCGAGCAATTGGCGCAGCTGGGCGGGCATGGCCGCTTGCTCCAGTTGCCACATGGCTGCTGCATTGCGGCGATTGAGGGCGCGCAGTTGCAGATCAGCGGGCAGGTCCTGGTTGCGGGTTGCGTGGGCCGGTTCCCAGCGCCAAAGAGTTTCACGCCGTAGGGGCTGGAACCCCTGCTGACGCAGCAGGGCCAGGCGGTCGCTGTCGTTGGTGGAGGCGGTGGCGATCCAGCTGGCAGCCCCGCGGCTGCGTTGGATCGCTTCACGAACCAGGGCCGCTTCGATGGCCATGCGGCCAGCCTCGCCGGCGCTCAAGCTCGCCGCACTGCTGCGCAACTGGAGCAGCTGCCAGCAGCTGCCGCTGCGGTTGAGCCGTTGGCTGAGCAGCAATCCAAGCGGTTGCTGAGGCTCCCGGTAAGCCACCAGCACATCGGGAGCCAGCGGCGGGCGGGCCGTGAGGCTATTGAGGAGCCGCTCCGGCGCCTGCAGCAGCACCGCGCGCTGCAGAAGCGGCAGGAGATCACTGAAACAGGGGTCCTGAAGCAGGGGGAGATGCCAGCCCCGCAGGGGAACCAAATGCAGGCAGGGCGCCTGGGTGCCGGGCTGGGCTGGTGCTGCTGGAGACACGTTGCGCAGCCTGAGCTGGGCTTAAACCCATGTTATGGGCGCACCAGCACCAGCGGCGTGCGTTCGTTGGCATTGCCTGCCGGGTTGGGTTTGAGGGCCCGCATCAGCAGCTCCTCGTCACAACCGGGGCTTGAGGCGAGCACCTTCACCCGGCCGAGGTCGTTCACGTCCACCACCGCAACGGCGACGCCTAGCTCCGCGGCCAGTTGTTGGCACACCGCCGCGCTATCGGCCGGTCCCAGCACGATCGTCTGGTCGTAGGGGGGTGTGGTGCCGGTCACGTCGTCGATCAGGCGGGCTTGCTCGCCGGCCAGCCGGTAGAACCAACCCTTCGAGCCCACCAGCTTCAGGGCGGTGCCCAGCAGCCACGCGCACAGAACGCGGGCCGGCCCAACGTTGTCGATCAGGGTCTGCAGGCCGCAGGCAGTGGCCAGGGAGCTGGTGGGGTGGAACACCCGGCACAGCAGGCGAGCCAACGATGACGGCTGCAGGTTGGCGGGGTGGTTGTAGCGGCCCTGCATCACCGCCAGGGGGGTCTCGCCGATGGTGAGTACGTCACCCGGTTGGAGCACGGCGCCGGCGTAATGGCGCAGAACTTCGGCGGGATCGTCGAGGGTGCCGAGCAGATGGGTGCGGATCGGCAACACCGAGCAACGATCACCGCTGCGCCAATGCGCAGTGCCGGTTTGGGCTGCTGCGGGGCGGCGCAGGGGGATCAGCACGCCATCGCGTTGTTGGAGTCGGCCGAAGGGGCCGTAGTTGGTCCAGAGGATCTCCAGCCAGAGAGTGTCGAGCAGCTGGCGTAGGTCACTGCCTTCGGGGCCTGTGATCTCCAGGCTGATGTCGGCTTGGGTGGTTTTGCGGCCTTTCACGATGTAAGCGAACCAGTAGCCATCGGCTCTGGCCTCCTCATCGGGATGCTGTGGGGAGATCCGGCTCTGAATGGAGATCGCATCGAGAGCCGAGCGACCCAGCAGGGTGGGTTTCAGCTCGATCTCCGGCACGAACACCTCCATGCGCGGGTGAGGATTGGTGATGGCGATGCTGCCCTTCACCCTCAGGACGTTGTCGGCGCTGCGCTGCACTTTCCAGCCGCCGCTGCTGAGCCGCAGGGGAGAGGCGGGCCGCAGCCTGTGACGGGCCTCCAGCCACAACAACGCCAACCCAAAGATCAGGGCGGCGATCAACAACACAGCGAGCAGAGGAGGCAAAGCCAGCGCTTTGAGTTCTGCGGGAGCGTAGAGCTTGCCGCTGGAAATGCCGCTTAGCGTGGCGCCATCTCCACGGGAGGCCCGTGATGCGTAAGACCTTCGTTCTTGATACGAATGTGTTGCTGCACGACCCCCAGGCGCTCACCCGCTTTGAAGACAACGCGGTGGTGATCCCGATTGAGGTGGTCGAGGAGATCGATCGCTTCAAGCGCGATCCTTCGGAGAAAGGCCGCAACGCACGTCAGATCTCGCGGCTGCTCGATGCCCTGCGCGAGAAGGGCAACCTCGCCGATGGCGTGCCGATCGATGACGGCAGCGGCGGCACCCTCCAGGTGGTGTTCTGCCGCAGCGAAACGCTGGCTCAGCTGCCCCCCGAGCTCAAGGGCGGCAACGGCGACAACAACATCCTGGCGGTGGCGCTCGAGCAGTTGCGCTCCGGGCTGATCAGCGATCAGCCGCCAGTGGTGCTCGTCACCAAAGACACCAACCTGCGCATCAAGGCCGATGCTGTTGGGCTCACGGCGCAGGACTACACCACTGACAAGGTCGACATCGCCGACCTCTACCCCGGTGTCTGCGAGCTAATGGCCAGCGCCACGGCGATGGAGCAGCTCAAGAGCGAGGGCGTCCTGGCCCTGATGGAGCTCCCGGCTGCAGCTGGAGTGGTGTTGCAGGCCAATGAAGGCGTGACACTGGTGGATCAGGCCCAGCCGAACCACACCCTGCTGGCCCGATTCGATGCCGCCAGCCAGCGCCTGTTGCCACTGCAGCGCGCCGGCAAGGTGCGCCTCGGGAAGGTGGGGGCCCGCAACCGCGAGCAAACCTTTGCCTTGGATCTACTGCTGGATCCAGCCGTGCAGCTGCTCACCCTGGTGGGCAAGGCCGGTACCGGCAAAACCCTGCTCGCCCTGGCGGCCGGGCTGCACCAGGTGGCCGATGAACACCTCTACGAGCGGCTGCTGGTGACACGGCCGGTGATCTCCCTCGGCAAGGAGATCGGTTTTTTGCCGGGCAGCCTTGAGGAAAAGATGGGCCCCTGGATGCAGCCGATCATCGACAACCTCGATTTTCTGCTCGGCGGCGCCGATGCCGATGAGGGGCGCGGGCCCTCCCGCGGAGGATCAGCGGCAGGACGTCCCGGTTCCCAGCGCGGCAATCGCAGCAACTGGACCGACCTCAAGGGCATGGGCTTGCTTGAGGTGGAGGCCATCAGCTACATCCGCGGCCGCTCGATCCCGCGGCAATTCATGGTGGTGGATGAGGCCCAGAACCTCACACCCCATGAGGTGAAAACGATCGTGACTCGGGTGGGTGAAGGCACCAAGATCGTCTTCACCGGCGATCCCTATCAGATCGACAATCCCTATGTGGATGCCGAGAGCAACGGCCTCACCTGGCTGGTCGAGCGTTTCAAGGGCCAGCTGTTGGCCGGCCACGTGACCCTGATCCGCGGTGAGCGCAGCGAACTGGCGGAACTGGCGGCAAACCTGCTCTAGGGAGTGAACCGCTGCGGCTCAGACCATCCGCTCGGGCCGCACCCACTGGTCAAACTCTTCGCCGCTGATCTCGCCGAGCACAAGCGCCGCTTCCCGCAGGCTGAATCCGTGCTTGTGGGCATGTTTGGCGATGCCGCTCGCGCGGTCGTAGCCGATCGCGGGGGTGAGGGCGGTGACCAGCATCAGGCTCTGATTCAGCAAGCGCTCGATCCGCTGTTCGTTGGCGCGCAAGCCCTCGATGCAGTGCTCGCGGAAGCTGCTGCAGGCGCCGGCCAGAAGCTCGATGCTCTCGAGCACGTTGTGGGCGATCAGGGGCTTGAACACGTTCAGCTCGAAGTTGCCCTGGCTGGCCCCCATCTGCACGGCGGTGTTGTTGCCCATCACCTGCACGGCCACCATCGTGAGGCTCTCGCATTGGGTAGGGTTCACCTTGCCCGGCATGATCGAGCTGCCGGGCTCGTTTTCGGGAAGCACCAGTTCGCCGAGGCCGCAGCGGGGGCCGCTGCCGAGCCAACGGATGTCGTTGGCGATCTTCATCAAGCTGCCCGCCAGCACCGTCAGGGCGCCATGGGCGGCGGCCAACGCCTCATGGCCGGCCAGAGCCTGGAACTTGTTGGGGGCGCTGCTGAAGGCCGTGCCCAATCGCTCGCTCAGCCGAGCCGCCACAGCCTCCCCAAAGCCCTTGGGCGCATTCAGCCCGGTTCCCACCGCCGTGCCGCCGATCGCCAGCTCGCGCACCCGCGGCAGGCTGAGGCGGATCGCCTCCAGGGCCAGCTGGAGCTGGGCCACGTAGCCGCCAAACTCCTGGCCGAGGCTCAGTGGCACGGCATCTTGCAGGTGGGTGCGGCCGATCTTCACTAGACCCGCATAGCTGGTGGCTTTGGCCTGCAGCGCAGCTGCCAGCTGCTCTACCGCTGGGAGCAGCGTGTTTTCCAGCTCAAGCACCACGGCGATGTGCATCGCCGCCGGGAAGGTGTCGTTGCTCGATTGGCTGAGGTTCACATGGTCGTTGGGGTGCACGGGGCTCTTGCTGCCCAGCTCCCCGCCGAGGGCTTCGATCGCCCGGTTGGCGATCACCTCGTTGGCATTCATGTTGCTCTGGGTGCCGGAGCCCGTCTGCCACACCTTCAGCGGAAACTCCCCATCCAGCTCGCCGCGGGCCACCTGCTCTGCTGCGGCCACGATCGCCGCGCAGAGGCCGGCATCGAGCTTTCCGAGATCACGGTTGGCTTCGGCGCAGGCCGCTTTGAGCTGCCCGAAGGCGTGCACGATCGCCAGCGGCATGCGCTGGCCGAAGGGGAAGTTGGTGATCGAGCGCTGGGTCTGGGCGCCCCAGTAGTGCTCGGCGGGCACCGCAATGGCGCCCATGCTGTCGGTTTCGGTGCGTGTGCTCATCGGCCCGGCGGTGGAGAAGGGCCTCAGCGGGAGGCCACGATTTCGCTGTTCAGTTCGTTTACCTCGCGGCTGAGGCTGAGCTTCACATCGCCTTGGGGTTTGAGGCCTGTCACCTCGGTCAGGGCGGCATTGATGGCATCGATGCTCACTGGGCCCGCCTCATCGAGCACCGGTTTGCCCTCGGTGTTGAACACCACCACCTGCGGAATCACGCCTTTCCAATAGGTGGCGGGATCGGTGGGGCCGTGGGTGTCGCGGTTTTGGAGCGGGTCGGTGGAGAGCAGGATCAGCTCCACGCTGCGGCCCCAGAGGCGCTGCAATTCGTTGAACACCACCGCGTATTGCTTGCTGGCGGCGCTGTCATCGAGGAAGTAGCCCAGCACGATCGGGCGGTGCTCCGCCATGGCATCGGCCAGCGTGCTGCGGGGCGGCACCAGCGAGCCATTGCCGGCGTAGAGGGCGTAGATGTTGCCGTCGTAGCTGTTGGTGTCACGGGCAGCAATGGCTGCACCTGGTGCCATGCCAAGCGCCAGCAGTGCGGAGAGGACCAGGGCTGCCAGGGAGTTCAGCAACCGGGCCAGGAGGCCGGGCATCAAGACGACGAAAAGGCTGCGGCCATTGTGGCCCGCAGCGCTGTCGAATCATGGGGGGCGTTCCGCTGGGTTCAGCTGCGGCTGATGCTGCGGCCCATGCCCTGGAGGATGCCGCGTCCCACCAGGCCGATGGCCCTGCCGATCACCTGGGTGAGCACCACCACCACCAGATCGCCCAGCCGGCGGAAGAAGCTTTGCAGTTGCGGTGCGAGGGCGTCGCGAGCTTCTAGGCTCAGGGTGATTACCTGCTGACTCCAGCTCAGTTGACGCAGCTCCGCATCTCGCGGTTCGGTGAGCAACAGCGGCGTGATCGCTCCAGCCTGGAGCCGGTAGAGCAGCCGCCGGCTTTCGTAGAGCTGCACTGGCCTTTCGAACAGGCTGCCCCAGCGCTGTTGGGAGTTGAGCTGGTTGCGTAGACGCTCGAGATTTCGGGTGGCCAGCAGATCCGGCTGCAGCAGATAGCGGCGCAGCTCAGGCCAGTTGCTGCAGCAGCTGAGAATTTCGGCGCTGATCAGTTCAGCGCTGCGGATCAACCAATTGCTGATCAACAGCTCCAGATGCAGCAGCGCCTGGGGTTCATCGGGGGCCAGCAGCCGCCCCTCCACCACCAGCGGCTGCGCCTGCACCAGGGCCGCCAACATCGGCTGAGCCAGCGGCAGATCGGGGTCGAGGCTGCCGAGCTCACTGGCTTCGATCAGGCTGGCAGCCACAGGCAGCAGACCACCCTGCTGCGGCAGCTGGACATAGTCACCGGCCATGGCCCGTAGAGAGAGGCGGCGCAGTTCCGGTTGTTGCTGCAGCCAACGCTGCTCGAGCTCATCGCCGCGGAGCTGCTCATGCCGCATGCGGGTGACCAGCAGATCGAGCTGACTGATCAGTGCCTCGAGCAAATCCCGGCGGTGCTCTTCCGTGAGCCCCTCGAGGGCGAGGAGCTGTCCACTCTGATTGGACACACCCGCTGCAATGGCTGCCGTGAGCCGTTGCTGAATGGTCTGCCAAACGGCTTCGGCCGTGCGCTGGCGCAGGACGATTGCCACACCAGGAGGTGGGGCAGCGGAACCACCGGCTTGTGGCTGGCTCGGCTCCGGGAACGCCATGCTGATCGGGCCCCAGAGCCAGAGCAGAAGGCGCCGAGCAACGGCCAGTTCACGCCGCCGGCCCAAGAGCAACAGCCGGCTCAGACCACCATCGCAGTGCTCGAGCCAGTGCTGGCAGCGCTGCTGTTCGGCCTGGATCTGGATGAGGCCACTGCGCAGTAACCAAGCGCCGAAGCCGATCGGCTCCGGCGCGGGTGTGCTCGCCGCCAGGGGCCGCAGCTCCACCACCCGACCACCAGCGAGCAGCGTGGAGACAGCGGCCGGAATCTCCTGGGGATCGGCTTGCTGCAGCAGGCCCTCGCAGCGCAGGCGCAGTAGGTCTTCACTGATGTACGGGGTTTGGCCCGGGAGTAGCAGCAGTACGGGTGCTGGCTGCCAGCGCTCCTGCAGTTGCTCCACTTCACGCTGAAGGCTGCTGAAGGGCAGTTCAGCGCCGCTGCTCCAGATCACCAGCTTCACGCTGCCGCAGAGCTCTTCTGTGGTGTTGGCCAGGCTGTAGGTGGGCTCGAGCAGCCGGATCAGCCCTTCGCGCAGCAGCGGTTCGGCCAGGATCAGCAGTTGGGATGCGGCCTTGGCCTCAGGCACGTGCTCAAGCTGATGCACTCTGGCGCGCACGTTAACGGCCCTGGCGTGGGTTTCCAGCTCAGCGGGGCCGGCCGCTTAGATGCAGGGTGTAGCTCTCGATGGCGAAGCCGGTGTGATCCTCGATCTGGCGCAGCAGATCAGTCGGCAGCTCAACATCCAGATCTTGGATGGAGCCCGTGTTGAGGCAGGTGAGGTGGCTGTGGGGATCGCTGCGATAGCCGTACAGCCGGCCGCTGGCGCGATCCAGGCACTCGATCACACCAGCGCTCTGCAGTGCTTCGAGGTTCTGGTACACAGAGGTGTGGCCGATGTTGCGGCCCCTGGCATTCAATTTCTCGAAGATGTCGCGGGCGCTCAGGTGATCCTTCACGTCCCAGAGCAGCTCCAGCACCATGCGGCGCTGCCGAGACAGCCGCATGCCCAGATCACGGCAGCGGGTGATGGCACCCTCCAGGCCTGACTCGCCCAGGCGCGCTTCGCTGCTGTCTGTGGTGGTGGGTGTCGCCGCCAAGAGAGGCGTGAACGTCTTAACCCGTTATAGAACCCGTAGGCGAAGTGAGTGCGTCTTGTAAGCGTTCCGGACCAATCGCTTCCAACGCCTCCGCCAGGACCACCGTGCCGTCATACAGCGCACGTCCCACGATCACGCCTTCCACGCCAAGCGGTGCGATCGATAGCAACCAGAGGATGTCCTCCAGGGTGCCAATCCCGCCCGAGGCAATCACCGGGATGGAGCTGGCTTCGGCCATGGCCCGCAATGCGTCCAAGTTGGGGCCCGCCAGGGTGCCGTCGGTGGCGATATCGGTGCTGATGATTGCGGCGACTCCGCAGCCCTCAAAGCTTTTGGCCAGGTCGGTGGCCTTCACAGTGCTGGTTTCGATCCAGCCGCGGGTGGCCACCAGGCCGTCTTTGGCATCGATGCCCACTACCACCTTGCCGGGATGTCGCGAGGCCAGCTCCTTCACCAGCTCAGGCTTCTCGATCGCCACGGTGCCGAGGATCACCCGATCCAGGCCGCAGGCCAGCAGTTCTGCAGCGCGTTCGGCGCTGCGCACACCTCCGCCGAGTTGCACCGGAATGGAGAGGGCGGCGGTGATCGCCTTCACGGCCTGGTCGTTAATCGGCTGGCCTGTCTTGGCGCCATCGAGATCCACCAGGTGCAGTCGTTGGGCGCCCTGGCGCTGCCACTCGAGGGCCTGGGCCACCGGGTCGTCGTTAAAGCGCGTCACCTGGTCGTAGTCGCCCTGATGCAGGCGCACGCAGTGGCCGTCGAGCAGGTCGATGGCGGGAATGATCTGCATGACGGCCTGCCGGCTCAACGACTGCCAGCCAGGCTGCCAGAGGCTGCGATCGCGGAGCTCCTGCAGGGGGACCAGCAGGCGACAGCTGCGATCGAGCACGGCCTCGAGACGCACGGCGCGATCAGCGCCTTTGCCTTGCTCCCCAAGCAGCTGAAAATGGCGATAGCCCTGGGTCCGTTCGCGGCTGGCGGGCTGGGCTGTCCAGCGTTGCGGCAACTTCATAGCTGCCCCGCCAGGCCGTAGGGCTCCTGATCTGCGGGGTCGGTGATGCCCAGTTCGCTGCGCCATTGGCTTACGGGTTTCTCCCAGCCCTCCTCCCAGCGCGCCGCCACAAGGCAATCGGCCTGCCGGGCGATGGCATGGCCATGGCTCACGGCGCGGCTGATGCCCTCGAACCGTTCCAGCTGCAAGCGGAAGCTGGCCAGCTGGCCGGCGCTGGTGAGCAGCACATAAGCGGGGAAGCCGATCTGGGCAGCCGTAACGGCCAACACCCCGCTTTCGCCTTCGGGTTCCGTGCCGAAACCACAGATCACATGATGGATGTCGTGGGTGGTGGCCACCCGTTGGGTGAGCCATTGGGCTTCTGTGGTGATTGCACGGGGGCGGAAGAACTCAGGGTCATAGCCGAGGTTGGTGATCAAGCGGGCATAGCGTTCGCCAAGGCTGCCCTCGGGTAAGCGGCTCAGCTGGTCGAGATCGGGTTGCAGCGGTGGGTAGCGCTCGTCCATCAGTGCCGCTCCCCCGGGTACGGCGCGAAAGCGTCGAATGCAGTCGCCCATCTGCGGACTGTCGATGAAGCTGTCCACCAGATCGGCCACGCTGCTCAGATCGCCGCCGCTGCGGCCGATCGCCGCCAGCAGCTTCAGGTTGTTGAGCGCCCGCAGCACCTCGTTGAAGCGTCCCATCCGGCCTTGGCTTGCAGGGCCCCAGTGTGCTGCGACAACGCTTGAATGGCCGCCAGTTCGATTGGCGCTGGCGTGAAGATCCTCGTGATGGGCGGAACCCGCTTTGTGGGTAAGCCCCTGGTGGCTCAGCTGCTGGCCGAGGGGCACGCGCTCACGCTCTTCACCCGCGGGAAGAATCCGGTGCCGGCCGGGGTGGAGCATCTCTGCGGCGACCGCAGCACCGCCGATGGTTTGTCGGTGCTGCAGGGCCGCAGCTTTGACGTGATCGTGGACAGCTCAGGCCGCACGCTCGATGACAGCCGCGCCGTGATTGAGCGCACCGGTGCCCCCAGCCATCGGTTTGTGTACGTGAGCTCGGCAGGCGTCTACGCCGACAGCGAGCTCTGGCCCCTCAGCGAGCACTCCCCCACCGATCCCCAGAGCCGCCACAGCGGCAAGCTGGATACGGAGGCTTGGCTCAGCGCTGAGAAGATCCCGTTCACCAGCTTCCGTCCCACTTACATCGTGGGCGCCGGCAACTACAACCCCGTGGAGAGCTGGTTCTTCGATCGGATTGTGCATGGCCGGCCGGTGCCTCTGCCGGGCGATGGCAGCACGATCACGCAGCTGGGGCATGTAAACGATCTGGCCACCGCCATGGCCCTGAGCATTGGGGTGGATGCCGCCGCCAACCGCATCTACAACTGCAGCAGCGTGCAGGGCATCACCTTTAAGGGTCTGGTGGCGGCTGCAGCACGGGCCTGCGGTAAGGATCCCGCTGCGGTGGAGATCCGCAGCTTCGATCCTTCCGGGCTCGATAAGAAAGCGCGCAAGGCGTTTCCGCTTCGTTTGGCCCACTTCCTCACGGATGTGACCCGCGTGCAGCGGGAGCTGGCCTGGACGCCGGCCTTCAGCGTTGAGCAAGCCATGGCCGACAGCTATTCCAACGACTACGCCCAGCGGATGCCCACCAGCCCTGATTTCAGCAGCGATGAGGCCTTGATCGGCTGAGCCGGATCAAGCCTTGCGCATGTAGCCCCAGGCGGAACTGAGGGCGAGCAGCAGAGAGGGCCAGAACAGCCAGAACCCCAGGTTGTGCAGGCCCTCGGCGATCGCAGGCCCCCAGCTGCTCGGCCAGAGCAACAGCAGCAAGGAGGCGAACTGCAGGATCGTTTTGGCCTTGCCGCTCTTGGAGGCGGGGCCACCACTGCCTTGGCCGGCGCGCCAGCCAGAGATCAGTAGCTCCCGGGCCAGCAGCAGCCAGATCGCCCAGAGGGGCAGGCTCTGCTGCGCCCCCAGCCAAAGCAGGGGCGCCAGGATCAGGATCTTGTCGGTGAGGGGATCGAGGCGTGCCCCCCACACGGAGCCTCCGCCGGCGCGCCGCGCCAGCCATCCGTCGGCGGCGTCACTGAGGCCGCCCAGCAGCAGCAGCCACCAGGCCAGGCCGGCGTGGCCGCCACTGAGCGCCACGATCAGAGGAAGACCAACCACCGCCCGCCCCACGGTGAGGCCATCGGCGAGGCGTCGTTGCAGCTTCATGGCGGGTCACAATGGCGCCAGTCCTGAGCCTGCCATGGTCGTCGAACGCCGCGTTTCCGAAGTGATGACCACCCCGGTGCGCAGTGTCTCCACCACCACACCCCTTCAGGAGGCGGTGCAGCTGATGAGTGAGCACCACATCAGCGGACTGCCGGTGGTGGATGCCAATGGTGCGCTGGTGGGTGAACTCACCGAGCAGGACCTGATGGTGCGCGAGAGCGGCTTCGATGCCGGCCCCTACGTGATGCTCCTGGATGCGGTGATCTATCTCCGTAACCCGCTCAACTGGGATAAGGAAGTGCATCAGGTGCTCGGCAGCACCGTGGGTGAGGTAATGAGCAAAACCCCCCACCACTGCGATGCCGATCTTTCGCTTCCCGCAGCGGCCAAGTTGCTCCACGAGCGCAGCACCCAGCGCCTGTTTGTGCTCGATGCAGCCAAGCAGCCCGTTGGCGTGCTCACCCGCGGTGATGTGGTGCGCGCCCTGGCCAGCGCCTGAGTGCTGCCTTACGGCAGTGGTGGCGGTGTGAGTGGTGGCAGCAACGGTGGTGGCGGCGGTGCACCTTTTGGCATCGTCCCTGGCTGTTGATTGATGCCTGGAATCAGGGCATCAGCCTGAGGCAGTGCTGGCTCCAGGCCAGGGTCGGCGCTGGTGGCGTCGGGGTTGGCTGGCAGATCCTGCCCTTCCTGCAGTAGCAGCGGCGGCGGTAGATCCGGGGCCAGCGGTGCCACCTCTTCGCTGCTGGCCGCGGCTTCCTCGCTGAGCTGCAATTCGCGCAGGGCCATCGGGTCGGCGGTGATCGGTGGCTCTCGCAGGGGCGAGCGCAAACCCTCGCGTTTCGGGGATCGCTGGCCCTTCGGTTCCCAGATCAGGCGCGCGAGCGGTTCAACGCCCTGCTCCATCAGCCTGTTGAAGCCGGCCAAAGCCCGATCGAAGATCTGGGTGCCCAGCGATTGGCCGCAGTCCAGAGGATTGGAGCAGCCCCTGCTGGCTGTTTGCCTGGCAAAGGTCTCCATCAGGTTCCCCTGCAGGGGAATGGACCGCTGACTCAGTCGCAGCAGGTAGGGCACGTGCACAAAGCTGGTGGCGCCGCCGCTGATCCAGTTGGCGTCGTCCTGGCTGAAGCCCTTGACCCCGGGAATGATCAGCCGGCTCTTCGAGGCATGGTCCGGCAGGTAAGCGGCCCGCAGGCCGCGTCTGCGGGCGAGGTCTTTGGTCTGCTCGAGGGTGAGCCCATCTCGGCTCATCAACACCTCCACCCGCCCATCGGGCCTGAGGCCCATCACCATGCGAATGCGGGGCAAGTAGTAGCGGATCTGCTGCCCCATCGAAATGCTGTAAGCACCCCGGTAGCTGGAGGGAGGTTTCTCTAGATCGTTGTAAACGCTGTGCAGGCCGCCGATGAAGCTGTCGTAGCGGGCAGCCCGCTCCGGGGTGAGTTCCCCGTAGCCGAATTCCGCCTGGCCGTTATGGCGGATGCCGATGAAGGCCCGCTGCCTGGCGGCGGTGCGATTCCGGCCTCGCCAGACCCTTTGGCCCAACTTGATATCGCCCAGGGGAACAGTGATCTCCTGGCCGCTGTTGGTGACGTGACGCTCGTACATCGGCCCCGACACGTAGGCCAGAGCGGCGCTGTCTTCGAAGGCATCCTGTTCGCGGTCCCAGCCCTCGAGCAGATCAAGCTGCACCTGGCGAGGGTCGAAATCGAGGGCGTAGACCTCGTCGTTGGGGAGGTAGCGAAAGGCCTCGCCGCTGGCTGCCGGCTGAATCTGCTCCAGCCCTGTGCGCTGCTCCGGCAGGGGGGGAGCAATCGCCACCAGAAAGGCCAGGCCCGCCAGGGGAACTCCGATGGTGAGCCAGCGCTTGCGCTGCCACTGCGGCCTGGGATCCGCCCGCCGGGCGGTGGAGGGTGGCGGCGGTGCTGTGTCCAGGTGGCGGCGGGCCCGTTGCTGCAAATCTACGGGCAATGCGCTGGCTGGTTTTGCCTCAGGGCAAGGCCAAAACGCTCTGCTCAGCGATCACCCAGCGCTGGTGATCGGCTGATACGGCATAGCCGCCGGTGAGGCTGCCGAAGGCCGGCAGCAACAGCTGTCGCTGGGGTTTGTGCAACGCAAAGCAGGGCAACCGGAGCCGATCGCTGCCATGGCCCAGCACCGCCACTGGATGCACATGGCCGGCCACATTCAGCAGCGCTGGATCGGCAGGAGTGCAGGGTTCATGGCTCAGCCAGAGCGGGCCGTAGCGGCAGGCGGGGTTTGCTTTAAGTCCCTCAAACCAGCTGCCCTGGTCGTGGTTGCCTCCGATCAGCTCGAGCGGACAACCCAGCAACTCGGGCAGGGCCCTGATCTTCTCGCGCAGTTCTGCGGTCAGCCCGAAGCGGCTGTGGATCAGATCGCCCAGCACTACCACCCGCAGGGGCTGCAGCTGGGCAGCGAGCTCCAGCAGGGCGTTGAGGTTGCTCAGGTCGCCATCACTCGGCAGGGGGATGCCGCTGGCCTGGAAACTTTCCGCCTTGCCGAGATGGAGATCGGCCACCAGCAGCAGGCCGGTATCGGCCTGCCAGAGGGCCCGCTGCGGCAGCAACTCCAGTTCGCTGCCCTGCCAGCTCAGGCGCGCGTGGTTAGAGATCAACGCTGGCCCATCACCGTTTGATAGGCCGGTCGCTCCTGGGTGGCGGCGATCGTGGCCTGCACGTGGGGGTAGGGGCTCAGGTCGATCTGGGGGAAGAAGATCGGCAGGTAGGCCAGATAGGCGTTCACGGCGCAATCGGCCACGCTCCAGCGATTACCCATCAGCGGTCCCTCGGCCAAACGCGTGTCGAGCACCGCCATCAGCCTGGGGAACTCACGCTCGCGGTTGGAGGGCACAAATAGAGCTGTGGCAAGGGTGGCGTTGGCAAACAGCACCCATTGCTGCGCAAGGGCGCGCTCGGCGGCAGTGCCGCATTCGCCGCCGTAGCGCTCCGCCAGATACAGCAGGATCGCGCCGCTTTCAAACAGCTGTAGACGGCCACCCGGCAGGGCTGCATCGTCATCCACCAGGGCCGGCACCTTGCCAAAGGGGTTGATCTGCAGGAACGGCTCAGCGCGGTGTTCGCCGGCCTCCATGTCCAGCAGCTGCCAGTGATAGGGGATGCCTTTCTCCTCCATGTACCAGCGGGGCATGGAGGCGCGGGAGCGGGCGCCGCCGTAGAGGGTGAGAGCCATCGATCCGTTGCATTTGCAACTCAGCCGGTCAGTATCAGGTGTGTGAGGCCAGGCCGCGGCGCCTCTGCATCAATGGCATCACACTGGTGTTGAGCCATCAGTGGTGCCTGTGTCATCGTCCGTGCCGCCGTCGTCGCCCCGTGACAACGCGGCCCTGCTGCGTCTCGCGCCATTTCTGGTGGGGCAGGCGCGCCGTGGGGTGGTCGGCAGTAGCCGGT
>Ga0194115_10000330_pt1 | contig 72303 bp, 66 predicted proteins | sample TA2MahsurfametaG_3_FD_148656 | JGI IMG/M metagenome (GOLD analysis project Ga0194115, IMG submission 148656) | Freshwater microbial communities from Lake Tanganyika, Tanzania - TA2015002 Mahale S4 surface | ecosystem: Environmental > Aquatic > Freshwater > Lake | place: Tanzania: Lake... | reverse complement strand
ATTGTTACTGGCTCCTTCTTATTTTTTAAATGTTACAAATTATAAAGATTTAAATCAATAACTGTGTCATAAAAATTGTAGGGGAATTCAAAAAACATCGGCCAGAAGCGGTTTTTCGGCTTGCATCTGTAATTTCACGAACAAAATTTAACTTATCCTGACGAGCAAATAAAAATTTTGTACTATTTCCGCTATGGTTCTTCCGCTTTCCACCGCCTCTGCCGGCCCTCCTCTTGCTAGCGCAACAGCGCACCCCTCGGCCATTGACGCCCGCCTTGCTGCATTTGCCGGCCTGCAGCGGGTTCAGGCGGGGTCGCTTCTGGTAACCGTTTTTGGCGACTTGGTCATTCCGCGCGGCAGTCGGGTCTGGATCGGCAGCCTTATTCAACTGCTGTCTGCCCTTGGCGTCAATGAGCGGATGATCCGTACCGCGGTTTTTCGGCTCGCCCAGGAGAACTGGCTTTCGGCCCAAGCCGCGGGTCGGCGGGCCGACTATCAGCTGACCGAGGTCGGCAGCCAGCGCATCAGCGAGGCCTCCCGGCGTATCTATGCGGGCCAGTCCACCGGCTGGGACCAGCGATGGCGATTGATCTTTGTGGTCAAGGAAGTGAATGGGCTGGAGCGTGAACACCTGAGAAAGGCGCTTTTCTGGCAGGGCTTTGGAAGCCTGGGGCCAAGCTGTTTTGTCCATCCCACCACAGACCTTGATGGCGTCTTTGCAGTGCTTTCGGCAGAGGGGCTTGGCCCGGTCTGTGGCAGCCTGCTACCGATTCGCGCAGCCGATGCCGCGATCGCCCAAAGTGCAAGCAGCCACGACCTGGTTATGCAGGCCTGGAACCTGGAGCAGCTCGCGCAGCAGTATCGCGGGTTTCTCGAGATCTACCGGCCCATTTTGCAAGAGATCCAGCACCCGGCCGCACAGCCCATCGACCCGGCACGCGCGGTCCTCATCCGCCTGCTTCTCATTCACGACTACCGAAGGCTTCTTCTAAGAGACCCAGATCTTCCCGCAGAACTCCTGCCCGCACACTGGCCAGGAGAGGCTGCCCGGGCGCTTTGCCGCAGCCTGTACCGGTTGCTGGTTTCACCTTCGGAACGGTTTCTAGACCAGAACCTGATGACCGCAGACGGAAGGGGCCTGCCTGCGGCTGGCCCCATACTGGCCGCGCGGTTTCAGGGGCCAGACCCGCTTTTAGACTAGCCTTGCCTGAAGCGGCCGGCCAAACCAGCGCCAGGACAAAAAGCCTGCGAGCAGCACAATGTAGGTAACTGAGGCCCACCATCCGCCGGCCGCGCCATAGCCAAGGGCCGGAAGGGCATCGACAAAGCCCTGGCCCGGCGCAAACACCAGAATATGGGTCAGAGGCACAAACAGCCCCCAGGAAAGAACAAACAAGACCAGGGCCGGCACCCGAGCATCCCCCGCGCCGCGCAGGCAGAAGACCGCACCAAGGTGTAGACCATCAAAGACCTGATAGACCGCGGCAATCATGGCCAGTTGGGCACCCAGGGCAACCAAGGCCAGCGCCTGAGGGTCTTCTGCCGACACAAAAAAGCGCATAAAGGCCTGCCCGAAAATCGCCAGGGCAAGGCCAAAGAGGAACATGTAGCCCATGCTCAGGCCAATCACGTAATTGCCCACCCGCTTGGCCCACTGCGGATCACCGGCGCCCATCGACTGCCCCACCAGCGTGGTGCCCGCCTTACCCAGACCCACTGCGGGCAGAAAGGCCATTGAGGTCAGCATGATGACTACCTGCGAGGCGGCCCCCTGGACATCGCCCAGCCGCGACATCATGGCCTGAAAGGCGGCAAAGCCCAGTACGTCAATGCCAATCGAAAAGCCGATGGGCAGGCCCAGGCCGAGCACCGCCTTTAACAGTGATTTATGCGGACGCCAGACGCGGTGGGCCCGAAAATGATTCCGCCCGGTTTCTCCCAGAAAGAGCCAGAATGAGAGCGCCAGCCCGATAACCAGCGCAAACGTGGTCGCCCAGGCCACCCCAGCAACGCCCATCCCCAGCCCGAAGACAAACCAGGCATTGAGCAGCGTGTTGCTGATCACGATTACCGTGTTGACCAGCAGCGCCACCCGCACCCGGCCGATGCCCATAAAAAAAGACAGCACGGCGGTCTCGGCCAGGATCACCGCCCCGCCTAGAAATCGCGGCGCCCAGTAGGCGAGCGCCTCTTGCTCGGCCGCGGGCGACAGGCCAATCAAGGGCACCAGCAAAGGCCCCAGGGCAGCAAGCACTAGGCTTGCCGGAATCGCCACCAGACCCGCGATCCACAGGCCCGACCAGACAGCCGCTGCCGCCCGGGCCATGCGGCCTGCGCCATAGGACTGGGCCACCACCGTCTGCACGGCCATGCCCATGCCAGTAAGAAAGAACAAGGCCCCGAGGATGAGCCAGTAGATACCGCCCACCCCCGCGAGCGCACTGGTGGAGATTCTTCCAACAAACCAGGTGTCGATGAGGTTGAGCAGCCCCTGCAGCCCCGCATGCAGGAACAAGGGGAAGGCCAGAAAAAAAACCGCCCTCAGACTCACCTGAGGGCGCCCCATTTCATCGAGACGGCATGCCGGCAGGTGTGAAGCCAATCGTAAGGACCCTATAATCAGTTTATGACCGCCGCCATAGTACTGGAATCAATTTTCTATCTTGTGATCGTAGTTGCCGCGCCGCTGGTCTATCCCCTGTATCTGCATCGGGTCAAGGGCATGGAAAAGAGCGTGGCCTACCAGCACAGCCGGCTTTTTGCCGTGCTCGCCGCAGGTGTGGTGCTGTTGGGTGCCTTTGCCCTATGGCTGCGGCCGTTGCCTGCCAGTGCCGCCACCGCCCAGCTCGAAATCGGTAAGCCCGCGCAGCTGCCGCCGCTTACCCTTCTCGATGGCTCGGTCTGGCGGCTATCCGACCACCGGGGCAAGGTGGTTATTCTGGAGTTCTGGCATACCCGCTGCCCTTTTTGTAACCGCCAGAATCCGGTGCTTAATGCCTTCACCCAGCGGCATGTTAACCGCGGGCTGTCGGTGGTTACCGTGTCTATCGACAAGAAAAAGGCCGATGCCGAGGCCTACATGAAAAGCCACGGGTATATCTTTGCTGCGGGTCTTGCAGACGAAACCTGGCATGCGGTCTATAACCAGCGTAAGGGCCTGCCACAGCTTTTTCTGATTGACCGGCAGGGTATCGTGCGTGCGGTAGAGCTGCGCGAGATGTTTCCGGACGATATCGACGCCCTCGAAAAATTTCTTTAATGCCCGGTAGGCCTTAGCCGGTGGGCACCCTGCGGCTCTGGCAGCGTGTACCCTGAGAGCAGGCTCACCATCTGCGCAAAGACCTTGGGCGTGCCAGCCAGAATGTTCTCTGCAAACAGGTAGTCCGACTCTCCCTTGAAGTCGCCCACGAAGCCGCCTGCCTCGGTAATAAGCAGACTGCCGGCTGCGGCGTCCCAGGGCATCAGGCCCATCTCAAAAAAAGCGTCATAGCGCCCCGCAGCCACATAGGCCAGGTCGATGGCAGCAGCACCCGGGCGCCGCACGCCGGCGGCCTTTTCGCTGATCTCTTTAAACATGGCAAGGTAGAGGTCAATCTGGGCCTGGCGCTTAAACGGAAACCCGGTTCCAATCAGGGCGCCTTCCAGCCGGTCTTGCTTGCTCACGCGCAGCCGGCGGTCATTGAGAAAGGCGCCCTTGCCTTTAGAGGCCACAAACAGCTCGTCGCGACTTGGGTCATAGATAACCGCCTGAGTCACCTGGCCCTTGTGCAGCAGTCCAATCGATACACAGTAGACCGGCATGCCATGAATGAAGTTGGTGGTGCCATCCAGTGGGTCGATCACCCAGACATATTCGGCAGACTTTCCGCCGCCCGCCCCTTCAGACAGCCCGGACTCCTCGCCCAGAAAGCCGTGGCTGGGATAGGCCTGGGAAAGGGTCTCGATAATGGCCTTTTCGCAGGCCTCGTCGACTTCCGTGACAAAATCGTTGCGGTCCTTGCGACTGATTCGAACCCGATCAATATCAAGGCTGGCCCGGTTAATAATGGCGCCGGCCTTTCGCGCGGCCTTGACGGCCGTGTTCAGCATGGGATGCATAGCAGTGAACCTTCAAAGAGCAGCCGGTAGTGTAGAGGAAGCCAACGGAATCAGCCCTGCGCGTCCGGCCGCGCCCGCGCTACAAGATCCGCCAGCGCTTTCGCAGCTGCTTGCCCGGGTGCGCTGGGTGCTCGTGCGACCGAGCCATCCGGGCAACCTGGGATCCGGGGCGCGAGCGCTTATGGCAACCGGATATTCCCAGCTCTGGCTGGCAGACATGCAAGAGGCTCAGGCCCTGCAGATGCGCACCGACCCACAGGCGGTGGCGCTTGCGGCGGGGGCCGATGACCTGTTGCAGCGCTGCCGTGCTGACAACCTTTCGGAGGCACTTGGGCCCACGATGATGCAGCTTGCGCTCACCGCACGGCCTCGCGAATTCGAGCCACCGCGACGAACCATTGAAGAGGCCCTTACCGAACTCGTGGACTGCCTTGGAGCAGATCCCGCTGCCGAAGTGGCCGTTGTCATGGGGCCCGAGCGCAGCGGTCTCTCCAATGAAGACCTGATGCGCTGTAACCGGGTCTGCGGGCTGGATGTCAATCCCGGCTTTAGCTCACTGAATCTGGCCCAGGCCACCCAGCTCGTGGCCTACCTGCTTCGGCAGACTGCCCGCAGCCGGCAGCACCTTCCGACCCCGGTTTTCAAGACCGATGGCCAGGGAAGACCCAGGGCTGTGCCCGCATCGGCCGCTGGCATTGAGGCCCTGCACCAGTCATTTACTGCTGCGGCCATAGAGGCGGGTTACCTTGACCCAGCCAGCCCGGGGCGTTTTGATGACCGTCTGCGCGGCCTCTGGAGCCGCGCAGGGATGCATCAGGATGAGCTGCAGATGCTGCATGGCCTGATTTCCGCCATACGGCAAAGGCTATGAGCGCAGCGCTTGACGCTTCCCCTGGTACCGGGCCCAGCGCGCTGGCTGGCTTTCGCTATGGGCCCAGCCCACGTGGCTGCACCCGGCATGGTCTCTGATAGTCTCTCTGCCCATGCGACTCTCTTACTTCTTTGAAGACCTGGATAACGTCCTACAGAAAGACCCTGCGGCGCGTTCCCGTTTCGAGGTTCTCACCTGCTATCCCGGGCTGCATGCCATATGGCTGCATCGTCTCGCACACTTTCTCTGGGCCAGCGGCTGGGGCCCCCTGCGCTGGCTCGGGCGATTTGTGGGGCTCTTTAGCCGCTGGCTTACCGGAATCGAGATCCATCCCGGCGCCCAGGTAGGCCGCAGGGTGTTTATCGACCATGGCATGGGGGTGGTGATCGGCGAGACCGCTGAGATAGGCGATGACTGCACTATTTATCAGGGTGTCACTCTTGGGGGAACTTCGCTTACCAAGGGCGCAAAGCGGCATCCCAGCCTCGAGCAGGGCGTGGTGGTGGGCGCAGGTGCAAAGGTGCTGGGGCCGTTTCGGGTCGGGGCCCATGCCCGCATCGGGTCAAATGCGGTGGTGGTCAAGGCGGTTCCGCCGGGCGCCTCGGTGGTGGGTATTCCCGCCCGACAGGTCGATGCCTCCGAAGGCATCGCCATGGCCGATACAGCTGATGAAGAGACCTTTACCGCCTATGGGGTTACCCGCGAGTTTAAAGACCCTATAGACGTCTTATTGCACCAGATGATGGAGGACATGCGCCGCCAACAGAGGCGTATCCAAGAGCTGGAGGCACGCGCGGCCCCCGCTGCCAAATCAGCAGCACCCAACGCCGAGAATGACTGAGGCAGCCCACACCCCGATGATGCAGCAGTATCTGCGCATCAAGGCCGAACATCCCGATGCGCTTGTGTTCTACCGCATGGGCGACTTCTACGAGCTGTTTTACGGCGATGCCGAGACGGCGGCACGGGTTCTCGGAATTGCCCTGACACAGCGCGGGCAGAGTGCCGGTGCGCCCGTCTTAATGGCAGGTGTTCCGGTTGCCTCGGCCGAGGGCTATCTGGCCCGGCTCATTCAGGCGGGCCATTCGGTAGCAATCTGCGAGCAGGTCGGCGACCCTTCTGCAAGCAAGGGCCCGGTAGAGCGACGCGTGGTGCGCACGGCCACCGCCGGCACACTGCACGAACAGGGCCTGCTGCCCGAGCGGGCCTCGGCCTGGCTGGCGGCGGTTTCGCCCAGGGCAAGGGCCTTGGCCTGGCTTGATGTCTCCACCGGCGCCGTGCACTTTAGCCATGAGGCACTGCAGAACACGCAGGTCACAGACCCTGACCATTCCAGCCGTCACGAGCCTGCCCCGGGCAGCGCCGCCGACAGTCTTGGCCCAGGCGGCTGGATCCAGAGTCTCTTAGCCGAACTGCAGCCCGCAGAGCTTCTGGTCAGCGAGTTGCTCAGCCTACAAGACAGCCAGGCGCTGCCCATTCGCCGCCGGCCCGCCTGGGAGTTTGATGCCCAGATCGGCGGGGAGCTACTCAAATCCCGACTGCAGGTCACGAGCCTCATGGCCTACGAGCTTGGGCCCACATCGGCACTTGCCGAGGAGACACTGGCCTGCCTGGCTGCGCTGATTGGCTATGCCGAACGCAGTCTTGGCCAGCCCCTGCAGTATCTCTTACCGCCCCAGCCAGATGACCGCCGCACGGTTCTGCAGATCGACACGGTGGCACGTCGCACCCTGGAGCTTGTGGCCTCGCTCTATGCCGAGCCCGACGCCGGAAGCACCACGCTTCTGTCGGCGATCGATCGCTGCCAAACCGTCGGAGGCGCGCGGCGCCTTAGGGAATGGCTGGTGCGCCCACTGCAGGACAATGCCCAGCTTCGGGAGCGCCAGCGGGCGATTGCCTGGCTGGCTGGCGATGACCAACGGGACAGCCAGCGGGTTGCCGAACTGCAGGCCGCCCTGCGCCCCATTTCCGACCTTGCACGGCTGTCGGGACGACTGGCCATGCGCCAGTCGCGCCCCCGGGAGCTGATCGCGATTGCCCAGTCTTGCCAGGCCATTGGCCAGGTGACGGCTCTGCTGCGGCAATGGGCGGGCCCAGTGGGGCAAGACGATTTGATATCGCACCTGCCCAAGATCCTCTCGCAGACCATCGCAGACCTTTCGAATCCTGCGGGGGGCACCTACCAAAGTGCCATCGCCGAGGCGCTTACCGAAGAGCCCGCGCCCCAGGTCCGCGATGGCGGGGTGATCCGCGACGGCTTCGATGCCGACCTCGATGCGCTGAGGGCCTTGCGCTCCGATGGCAATAGTTTTCTGCTGGCCTTAGAGGCCCAAGAAAAGGCGCGCACGGGCATCAGCACCCTGCGCGTGGGATTCAATGCTGTGCATGGCTTTTATATAGAAGTCACCGCAGGCCAGAAGGACAAGGTGCCCGAAGACTACCAGCGGCGCCAGACGCTTAAAAACGCCGAACGCTACATCACGCCGGCCTTAAAGGCCTATGAGGAAAAGGCACTCTCCGCCCAAGAGCGCGCCCTGGCCCGGGAAAAGCTGCTCTACGACGAACTGCTCACACGCCTTGGCTCGGAGGTATCGGGACTGCAGCAGATGGCCCATGCCATTGCCCAGTGCGATGCCCTGCTCAGCCTCGCGAGCCTTATGGTGCACGAAGACTGGGTTCTGCCAGAACTCAGTGATGCGCCTGCCATTACGATCACCGATGGCAGGCACCCGGTGCTCGCACCAAGGGCCGGGGCTTTTACCCCCAACTCGGTATCGCTGCACCCGGCCCAGCGCATGCTGGTGATCACGGGCCCGAATATGGGTGGGAAGTCCACGTTTATGCGGCAGGTGGCCTTAATCACCATCCTTGCCCGGATGGGCGCTCCCGTGCCTGCGCAGAGCGCCTGCATTGGCCGAATTGACCGCATCTTCACCCGCATCGGAGCCTCTGACGACCTTGCCGGCGGGCGGTCCACCTTTATGGTCGAAATGACCGAAGCCGCCCTGATACTCAACCGTGCGGGCCCGCACAGTCTGGTGCTGATGGACGAGATCGGGCGCGGGACCTCCACCCAGGACGGGCTTGCCCTTGCCTGGGCAATTGCCGAACACCTCGCAGTAACCAACCAGTCACTCAGCCTTTTTGCAACCCATTATTTTGAGCTTACGGCCCTTGCCGACCAGGTACCAACGGCTGCCAATGCCCATGTCTCGGCGGTGGAACACAACCATGGCATTGTCTTTCTCCACCAGATTGCCCCAGGGGCGGCAAGCCAGAGCTTTGGCCTGCAGGTGGCCCGGCTTGCCGGGCTGCCAGAGGCGGTCATTGCCTCTGCCCGGCAGCGCAGTCCTGAGGCCGCTCTGCGTGAAATTGCCGCCCTGCCCAGGCCGGTCAGACACCGCAAGGCCAAGGGCACAGAGCTTCCGGTTGCCGAGCCCGACCGGCCGCAGCTCGGGCTTTTTTCATGACCCGTCAAGCCACAAGCCCAGTGCTGCCTCTGCCGCCAGACGCTCCGGTTACCTGGCTCGGAGGCTTAAGCCCAAGGCAGTTCATGCGCCGGTACTGGCAGAAAAAACCTCTGTTGGTTCGGGGCGCCTTTAGCAGCTGGGCGCAGTCGCCTGAGGCGCTTCCGGTTTCAATCCCAACCGTATTGCAGCAGGCCCGCAGCGACCGGCTGCCCAGCAGGCTTGTCGATGCCGACTATCGGGTACAGGCGGGCCCCTTGCGTGCGCGGCAGATTCCTGCGCCCAAGACACCTGCCTGGACCATCCTCGTGCAGCAGGTCAATAGCATTGATCCGGCGGCCGACCGGTTTCTCGACCATTTCCGGTTCCTGCCCGAAGGCCGACTCGATGATCTGATGATCAGTGTGGCTGGCGATCGCGGTGGAATAGGTGCCCATGTCGATAGCTACGATGTCTTTCTGGTGCAGGCGCAGGGGCAACGCCGTTGGGAGATCGCCGAGGCCTTTGACCCCAGGCTTATAGATGGCCTGGAGTTAAAGATTCTCAAGCGGTTTGCGCCTGAGCAGACCATGGTGCTGGGTCCCGGTGACCTTCTCTATCTGCCACCCGGCGTGGCCCATCGGGGCACGGCTGTCGGCAGCTCCTGCATGACCTACTCGGTAGGATTTCGGGTGCCCAATGCCGCCGAGATAGCGGACATTGCCTTTGGCCAGTACCTTGATCATGGCGGCCAACAGAAACCCTGGTCTGACCCCTGGCTTGAGGCCACAGACCAGTGCGGGCGGCTTCCCGATCGGCTGGTGCTCGGTCTTACCCAAGAGGCCATGGCCTGTCTTCCCACACGGCGGGAGATCGCCCGCGAGGTGGTGGTGGCGCTCTCGGCACCCCATCCCAGTGTCTATTTCGATTCCCCGCCGCGCACCACCCTGCGCGGGTTTCATGGCATGGTGAAAAAAGCCTCCGAGATCCGCCTTGGCCCCGCCACCCGACTGCTGCTCTGGAATGACTGCATCGCCATTAATGGGGACCCGGTGGACCTGCCCGACCTGGCCCCAGAGGCGCTTCAAAAGATACGGCTTGTAATTGCCGACCTGGCCAACGCGCGGCGGCTTGATACCCGAGAGGTATCCGGTCGGGCGGCCCAGGATCCGTTGGTGCAGCTACTCTGGCACTGGTACTGCCAGGGGTTTCTTCTCTTAACCCGGGCCTGAGAGCCTGATCCAGTCTGAGCCGGTTTCCTGAGAGGCGATATCAAACCGGGTTGTGCCGAGGTTTAGCTGAGATACGGCATCTCGCACCAGACTGGGATGGTTGTTGTTCTGGCTCAAATGGGCTGCCACGACTACCTGCAGGCCGCAGTGCAGACAGTCAGCGAGGATCGTGCTGGCCTGGGCATTCGACAGGTGGCCGAAATCGCCCGCCACTCGGGTTTTCAGGCTCGGGGGGTAGTCTCCCTGTTCGAGCAGCACCTGGTCGTGGTTGAATTCCAGAAAGAGCCCAGAGAGCCCCTGCAGCGCCTCTCGCAGAAACGCCGTCGGGCTGCCCAGGTCAGTCACCACGGCAAACCGGGCTTGGGCATCTGCAAAGACAAGCGACACCGGTTCACGGGCATCATGCGGCACCGGCACGGGCTGAATCTGAATGCCCTGGTATTCAAATGCCTGATGGGCGGAGACTGGAACGGTGGTGACACCCTCAAATGCCCCAGCACCGGCGGCAAGCAGCGTGCCGTGGGTGGCAAAAACGGGAATGACCGCATGGCGGGCGAGTCGGGCAACCCCACCAATGTGGTCTGCATGCTCGTGGGTGACAAAGACCATGTCGATGTCGCTGGCCGAAAGCCCCCGCTCTGCCAGACGATCGAGTACCAGCTTAAGCCCCAGCCCGCAGTCAACCAATACCCGAGTGGGCGGCCCTGCCCTGGCCTGACCCTCAACCAGGAGCGCGTTGCCCTGACTCCCACTGCCAAGGCTGGTAAACCGCATCGATGCTAGCGCAGCTGTTCAAAGAGCACGTCAAGCATCTGGCGCGCATTGGCATCGGTGGCTGCAACACCGGACTCGGTAAGTACCCGCACCACAGACCGGCTGCCCTCTGACCGCACCTGAACCTGGTACTGGGCAGCAGACTTTCGATCCGTGCCCGCTCCACCGGAGAAGATGCGGCCCAGAAATCCCTGTGACTTCTCACGCGTGTCTGCCGTGGGGTCGCGATATCGGACAAAGAAAACGCCCTGCGAACGGTCTCTGTCTTCCACCGTAAAGCCCAGCCGGTCAATTGCCACACCCACCCTACGCCAGGCACGGTCAAAGCCTTCGGGAAGATCGATCTGGGAACGGTCTGCGGTTTTAACCAGCTGCGCAAGACCGCCAGAGCCCACCGACGCGGCAGCGACTGCACCGCCTGCCCGCTGCTCAGTCTCGCCGAGCCGCACCATAATCCGCCGCAAGAAGTCGCCCTCGAGCTGACGGTCGACAGGCCGGTTGGTCCAGGTGGTCTCACCACTGCTGGCGCCTCCCCGATAGACCTCGAGTAGGCCGCGGTGGCTCACAGACACTTCGGTCTTCTCGGCACTGATGCGCTCCAGCCGCATACGAAACCGGTCTCTCTGGCCCGAATCATAGACGCGCTCAAAGACCCGCCCAATTGTTCTGCGAATGAGGTCGTCTGGAATCTTGGAGCGGTCTTCTGCCCAGTCGGTTTCCAGAACCCCCGTGGCGGGATTCTCGGTTGCGATCACAAAGCCCGAATCAAGCCAAAACTGCCGCAGCACTGGCCAGAGCTTCTCCGCGGGACGGTCTACGATAAGCACCAACTGCCCCGCCGACTGTTCTAAACGCATACCAGGAAGCTCGGGGAGTACCCCACTGCTCGCCGTCGAAGGGCGCGCGCCCGGGGTGCGCTGGCGTTCAAACTCGGAACGACTTGCGGCTCCAGATGCGGGAATCGAGAACCGATCGTCTCGCGCGGGGCCAAGGAGATCGGGCGGCACCTCAAGGGGCTTTTCGACGCGCACCGCCGACTGATACCCAGTGTCGCTAGAAGAAAAGACGCCGCAGCCCGAAAGAGCCAGGCAGGCGGCAAGCACGGACAAACGGCGCATCATGAGCAGACCCCTAGAGATACCAACACCGATTCAAGCTCCTTTTGTCTGGGTTCTGAGAGTCCCACCAAGGGAAGGCGGATGCCTGGGCCAATCAGGCCCATACGCCAGAGCGCCCACTTCACTGGAACCGGGTTCGGCTCGGAGAACATAAGACGATGCAGAGGCAAAAGCCAGCGATTCAAGGCCGCAGCCTCGGGCACGCGCCCCTCGATGGCAAGCTTGCAGAGCTCGGCCATGGTCTTGGGCACGACATTGGCGGTAACTGAAATATTGCCCTTGCCCCCAAGCAGCATCAGGGCCACTGCGATGGCATCGTCTCCGCTGTAGACACAGAAGTCGTCGGGAAGCTCGCGGATCAGCCATTGGACGCGCTCGATATTGCCCGTGGCATCTTTAATGCCCACGATATTCGAAATCTCCGCAAGCCGAACCGTGGTCTCTTCCTGCAGGTCTGCCACTGTACGGCCCGGAACGTTGTAGAGAATGATCGGCAGTCCGCAGGACTCGGCAATCGCCCTGAAGTGATGGTAGAGGCCCTCTTGGGTGGGCTTGTTGTAATAGGGCACCACCTGCAGGCTGGCCTGCGCCCCAAGCCGCTCGGCCTCACGGGTGAGCTCCACCGCCTCTGCAGTGGAATTCGCCCCTGTTCCCGCGATAATCGGAATGCGTCCATCGGCCTTGACAACGGCCGCCTCGATAAGCTGCAGATGCTCTTCAACATCCACCGTGGGCGACTCGCCACTGGTGCCAACCACCACCAGGGCATTGGACCCCTGCGCGACATGCCAGTCGATGAGCCTCTCAAAGGCAGGCATATCCAGTTCACCGGTTTCGGTCATTGGCGTAACCAGCGCCACCAGACTCCCGGTTATAGAGAAAGACATATCAGCCCACCTATGGTTTGCATTTCAGTTGACTAAAAGTTCAGGCCCATGGCCTCGCGGACATCACGCATGGTCTGCCGGGCCAGCTCACGCGCCTTCTCACAGCCATCGGCGACCAGCCCTTTTACCAGGTCAGGGTCTTCATGATACGGACGGGCGCGCGCAATAAACACTTTTTGCTCAGCCAGAATGGCATCGATCACGGGCTGCTTGCACTCCAGACAGCCAATACCTGCAGACTTACAGCCTTCTTGCACCCACTGCTTCTGCTCGGTGGAAGAATAGGTCTGGTGCAGCGACCATACCGGACAGTTTTCAGGGTCGCCTGGGTCGTTGCGCCGCACACGGGCGGGGTCGGTGGGCATGGTGCGAATTTTTTTCACCACCGAATCGGCATTCTCACGCAGGCTGATGGTGTTGTTATAGCTCTTACTCATCTTCTGTCCATCAAGCCCGGGCATGCGTGATGCCTCGGTAAGCAGCGCCTGGGGCTCCACCAGAATAAGCCTACGGGCCCCTTCCAGGTAGCCAAACAGACGCTCGCGGTCATCGAGGGTGAGGTTCTGCGACTCCTGCAAAAGGGCTTGCGCCTGCTCCAAGGCCGAGGCATCGCCCTGTTCCTGGTAGCGCGTGCGCAACTCCAGAATAAGACGGGCGCGCTTAGCCCCGAGCTTTTTGGCCGCCTCCTGGGCCTTTTCTTCGAACCCCGGCTCACGGCCATAGAGATGATTAAAACGCCGTGCCACCTCTCGGGTGAGCTCGACATGGGGCACCTGGTCTTCGCCTACCGGCACAAACCCCGCGCGATAGATAAGAATGTCGGCCGACTGCAGCAGGGGATAGCCCAGAAATCCGTAAGTGGACAGGTCTTTTTCAGAAAGCCGTTCCTGCTGGTCTTTATAGCTGGGAACGCGCTCCAGCCAGCCCAGTGGGGTGCACATGGAAAGCAGCAGGTGCAGCTCGGCATGTTCGGGAACCCGCGACTGAACAAAGAGCGTGGCCTGCGAGGGGTCGATTCCAGCGGCCAGCCAGTCGATCACCATCTCCCAGACGTTCTCGCCAATCGACTGCGGGGAGTCGTAGTGGGTAGTCAGGGCATGCCAGTCGGCAACAAAAAACAGGCATTCGTACTCGGACTGCAGACGAACCCAGTTCTTTAAGACCCCGTGGTAATGCCCTAGGTGCAGGGCACCAGTAGGCCGCATGCCAGACAGAACGCGCTGTGGATACATAGACAAAGAATTTTACCAGTAGGCCCAGACAGGGTCGCAGCCATCGGGAAGCGGCGGCGCGCGCCCGACATCGCAGCGGCTCTCTGTTGGGCTGTGGAAGTCGCTTCCCCGGGAGGCCCGCATTCCCCATTGCAGCGCAATCTGCTGGTACCGCCGCGTGTCTTCTCTGGAATGACTGCCCGTGGACACCTCAATGGCCTGCCCGCCCAGGGTGCGAAACTCCTGCAACAAGGCCCAGCGGGCCGTCTCGGAGAGCCGGTAGCGGGCCGGATGAGCCAAGACCGGGGTTCCGCCTGCGTCCTGGATCCAGGCCATGGCCTCTGACAGGCGCGCCCAGTTGTGCACTACGTATCCAGGCTTTCCAGGGGTCAGGTAGCGATCGAAGACCTCCTGAATATGGCCGCAGACCCCGCGCGCCACCAGGGCCCGGGCGAAATGGGTGCGGCCGACCAACAGGGGGTTTCCGGCATAGCCCAGGGCCTGCGACAAGACCGATGGCAGGCCCGCGGCAACCAGGGCATCGTCCATCTGCTGGGCCCGCTGGCCGCGGCTATGCTGCATTTCGCGCAGCGCACCGGCCAGCAAAGGGGCCTGCGGATCTACCCCGAGCCCCAGCAGATGCAGGGTCTCACCGGCCCAGGTTACCGAGACCTCCACACCCGGCACAAACCGAATCCCCAGGTCTGATGCGGCCTCAGCAGCCTCAGAAAGACCGTCAAGGGTATCGTGGTCGGTTAGGGCCATGACCTCAAGGCCATTGGCCGCGGCGCGGGCGACAAGGTCACGGGGCGAGAGCACGCCGTCGGAGGCGCTCGAGTGCATATGCAGGTCAACGTTACGGTCGTGTGGCACCATGGGGGTTCTCTAGCCGCAGCGCTCTTTTACGGGACAGCAGACATGCCAGTCTACCAACTCGGTACCCGAATTCCCCAGATCGACCCGACTGCCTATATTGCTCCAGGGGCGCAGGTGATTGGGCATGTGATTCTCAAGCCGGCAAGCAGTATCTGGTTTAACGCCAGCCTGCGTGGCGACAACGAGCCCATAGAAATCGGAGAAGGCAGCAATGTGCAGGAGTCTGCCGTGTTGCATACCGACCCGGGCTGTCCGCTGACCATTGGACGACAGGTAACCGTGGGACATCAGGCGATGCTGCACGGATGCATCATCGCAGACGAGTCGCTGATCGGAATGCAGGCGATTGTTCTGAACGGCGCGCAGATTGGAAGACACTGCATCATTGGTGCGGGTGCCCTGGTAACCAGCAACATGGTGGTTCCCGACGGCAGCCTGGTGATGGGAAGCCCGGGCAAAATCATGAGACCGGTGCGGGCCGAGGAGATAGCCAAGCTTATTGAGGGGGCGGCAAACTATAGTGCGCGCGCCATAAGGTTTCGCGAGACGCTTCAAGAACTTGGGCGCTAGTACTGCAGAAACCGCTCGCCGGGCTTGAGAAGCCCCAGCTCAAACCGTGCCCGTTCTTCGGCCGCGAGATGCCCCGACCGCAGGTCGCGCAGTTCGGCCTCAAGCTCTGCGATCATCAGTTCCTTGTCTTCCACCTGGCTGGTAAGCGAGGCCACCTGGGTCTCTTTTTTCCAGACCTCAAGCCATCCGCCAGAGCTAAACCAGAGCGGAAACTGAATCACCACCAGACTGGCCACAAGTAAGAGACGCAGAGAAGGAAGCTTCACAATGCGGATTATGACCGACTATGCAGCTGATAGAAAGCATCCAGCCCCGGATACTGCGCCGCCGCGCCCAGGTCTTCTTCGATTCGTAGCAGCTGGTTGTACTTGGCCATACGGTCTGACCGCGACAGAGACCCGGTTTTGATCTGCAGAGCATTGGTACCCACGGCAATATCGGCAATGGTGCTGTCTTCGGTCTCCCCTGAGCGGTGCGAGACCACTGCGGTATAGCCCGCCCGCTTGGCCATTTCGATGGCGGCAAAGGTCTCGGTGAGGGTTCCGATCTGGTTGATCTTAATAAGAATGGAGTTCGCAATGCCTTTGGCAATTCCTTCCTTAAGGATCTTGGTGTTGGTAACGAAAAGGTCGTCGCCCACGAGCTGCACATTTCTGCCCAAGGCCTTGGTAAGCTCCGCCCAGCCCGCCCAGTCGTCCTCGGCGCAGCCATCTTCAATCGAGATGATCGGGTACTTGTCGCACCAGGTGGCCAGCAGATCCACAAATCCGGTGGCCGAGAGCGAAAGGCCCTCGCCTGCCATTTCGTACTTGCCATTTTTATAGAACTCCGAACTCGCGCAGTCGAGCCCCAGCGCAATCTGCCTGCCAGGCTCATAGCCCGCCTTTTCGATGGCCTGCAGAATCATTTGAATCGCGGCCTCGTGGCTCTGCACACTGGGCGCAAACCCCCCTTCATCGCCCACCGCCACCGACAGCCCTTTGTCATGCAAAATTTTCTTCAGCGCGTGGAAGACCTCGGCCCCATAACGCAACGCCTCGCGAAAGCTAGGCGCACCCACCGGGATAATCATGAGTTCCTGCAGGTCCAGGTTGTTATTGGCATGGGCGCCACCATTTACCACGTTCATCATTGGCACGGGCATGGCCATGGGGCCAGAGCCCCCAAAATAACGATACAAGGGCAGGCGCGACTCTTCTGCCGCCGCCCGGGCCACAGCCATAGACACGGCCAGCACCGCATTGGCCCCCAGCCGGGACTTGTTCTCCGTGCCGTCCAGGCTAATGAGCGTCTGATCAATAGCAGACTGCTGCAGGGCATCGAGCCCCATGACTGCCTCTGCCATCTCAGTATTAATATGCTCGACCGCCTTACGCACCCCCTTGCCCAGGTAGCGAGAGGGATCCGCATCCCGCAGCTCCACTGCCTCGCGGCTGCCGGTCGATGCGCCGCTCGGAACCGCCGCGCGGCCCATGGTTCCCGACTCCAGCAGGACATCGCATTCCACCGTGGGATTACCCCGGCTATCCAGAATCTCTCGGCCTATCAGGTCGACGATTACGGTCATTCGGTCTTCTCCTTGTACTTCTCTTGGTCTTTTAGAAATCGTTTTCCATCAGGGGGACGGACTTCACCACACGGTCGATGGCAATGAGCTGCTCAAGCAGGAGGCGCATCTTGGCAAGTGGCACCGCATTGGGTCCGTCGGAAAGGGCCTTTGCTGGATCGGGATGGGTCTCCATAAACAGGCCCGCAATACCCACGCCCACTGCCGCCCGGGCGAGCACGGGAACGAACTCGCGCTGCCCGCCACTGGAGCTTCCCTGGCCGCCGGGCAGTTGCACCGAATGGGTGGCATCAAAGACCACGGGGCAGCCTGTCTCACGCATAATTGCCAGGCTGCGCATATCGTTTACCAGGTTGTTATAGCCAAAGCTCACCCCACGCTCGCAGGCCATAAACCGGTCGGTCGACAGACCTTTTTCCGCGGCCGCCTCGCGCGCCTTGTCGATAACGTTTTTCATGTCATGGGGCGCCAGAAACTGCCCCTTTTTAATGTTCACCGGCAGGCCACTCTGGGCCACGGCCCGAATAAAGTCGGTCTGCCGGCAGAGAAATGCCGGGGTCTGCAGCACATCGACCACGGCAGCAACCTCGGGCACCTCTTCTTCGGAATGGACATCGGTGAGCACCGGAAGACCGAGCTGGTCTTTGACCGCCTGCAGAATCTTTAAGCCCGCATCACGGCCCAGACCTCGAAAAGAGCGGCCCGAGGACCGGTTGGCCTTGTCATAGCTCGACTTAAAGATAAAGTGCATGCCCAGGCTACGGCAGACCTCTTGAAGATGCCCTGCTGTCTCTACCTGCAGCGTCTCTGACTCCACCACACACGGGCCAGCGATCAGGAAGATGGGCTGGTCCAGGCCAACGGACTGTCCACACAGGTTCACGCGCTAGTCCCCACAGGCCGCGCAAGCGCAGCCTGTACATACGAGATGAACAAGGGATGCCCCTGCCTTGGGGTTGAGGTGAACTCCGGATGGAACTGCACGGCCATAAACCAGGGATGCACCGAAGGCGGAAGCTCGACCATTTCCACCAGCGCCTCGGTGGGCGTCTCTGAGCTGATCACGAGCCCAGCCTGGGCCAGCCGCGCCTTAAAGAGATTGTTCACCTCGTAGCGGTGGCGATGCCGCTCGTGCACCTCTGCCCCGTAAATCGCATGGGCGCGGGTACCTGGCCCCACCGGGCAGCGCTGCGCCCCCAGCCGCATGGTGCCCCCCAGATCGGACTGCTGCGAACGACTCTGCAGCGAGCCATCGGAGGAGGTCCATTCGGTAATCAAGGCAATTACTGGCTCGGCGCACGAGGGAAAGAACTCGGTGGAATTGGCCTGACCCAGGCCAGCCACATGCCGAGCAAACTCAATAACCGCAAGCTGCAGCCCCAGGCAGATTCCAAGATAGGGAACACGGTGCTCTCGGGCATAGCGTATGGCGAGAATTTTCCCCTCCACCCCCCGCTTGCCAAAGCCACCAGGCACCAGAATGCCTTGATAGGGCGCAAGCATCTCGGTGCCGTGGGCCTCGAGTTCCTCTGAGTCGATATAGTCGATCTGCACCCGCGACCGGGTATGCAGCGCAGCATGGACCAGCGCCTCGGTCAGTGACTTATACGACTCGGTCAGGTCGACATACTTGCCCACCATGGCAATTCGCACCACTGCCTTGGGATGCTCTAGCCGATCCACCAGGTCGTCCCATACCGCCAGATTGGCCGGTGGCCGTGGTGCCAGTGCCAGCGCATCAAAGATCTGCTGGTCTACCGCCTGCTCCCAGAGCATGCGCGGAATCCGGTAAATGCTATCGACATCGGCCACTGAGATCACCGCCTCGGGCGGCACATTGGAGAACAACGAAATCTTGTCGCGCTCGTCTTCGGGTATGGGGCGGTCGGCGCGGCAGAGCAAGAGGTGTGGACTGACCCCGATCTCGCGCAGCTTTTGCACCGAATGCTGGGTGGGCTTGGTCTTGAGTTCACCTGCAGAGGGAATAAAAGGAACCAAGGTGAGGTGAATAAAGCAGCTGCTGCCGCGGCCCTGGCGCAGGCTGAGCTGGCGAATGGCCTCTAAAAAGGGCAAGGACTCAATATCGCCCACGGTTCCGCCCACCTCAACAATCGCGACATCGACCTCGTCGGGGGATCCCGCGCGGGCCCCGCGCAGAATAAAGTCTTGAATCTCGTTGGTGATATGGGGAATGACCTGCACGGTCTTTCCCAGATACTCCCCGCGGCGTTCTTTGCGCAGCACCGAGTCATAGATCTGACCGGTGGTGAAGTTGTTCACCTTGCGCATACGGGCCTCTAAAAACCGCTCGTAATGGCCCAGGTCGAGGTCGGTCTCTGCCCCGTCTTCGGTAACAAAGACCTCGCCATGCTGAAAGGGGCTCATGGTTCCCGGATCCACATTGAGGTAAGGATCCATTTTGATAATGGTGACCTTCAGCCCACGCGACTCTAACAGGGCCCCGATGGAGGCGGCGGCAATCCCCTTTCCCAGAGAAGAAACCACACCACCGGTAACAAAAACAAACTTGGGCATAAAAACCGCTTATATGTGCACTGGACAGGCAGTGTGCTCCCGAATCTCTTGGATGGTAACCCCAGGGGCCATCTCAAGCACGGTAAGCCCCTGGCGTTTAATTTCAAAGACTCCCAGATTGGTGATCACCATATCAACAACGCCCACACCGGTGAGCGGCAGGGTGCACTCATTTAAGAGCTTGAAGTCCATAGACCCGTCGGCCTTCTTGGCGGTATGTTCCATGATCACAATCACCCGCGAGACACCGGCCACCAGATCCATGGCACCCCCCATGCCCTTGACCATCTTGCCAGGAATCATCCAGTTGGCAAGGTCGCCCTTTTCGGAGACCTGCATGGCACCCAAAATGGCAAGATCGATATGGCCACCCCGGATCATGGCAAACGAGTCTGCGCTGGGGAAGATTGCCGAGCCGGGCAGGGTGGTTACTGTCTGCTTTCCCGCATTGATAATGTCGGCATCGACCTCAGACTCCAAGGGATACGGCCCAATACCCAGCAGGCCGTTTTCTGACTGCAGCCAGACCTCCATGCCCTCAGGCACGTAATTGGCTACATGCCCAGGAATACCAATTCCCAGGTTCACATAAAAGCCATCGCGCAGTTCTTGGGCCGCACGGGCAGCCATCTGTTCACGGGTCCAGTGGTTCATGATCTTTTCTCCAAAACAATTCGGTCAGTAGGTCTGGCGTCTTACGAGGCGCTGCGTATGGTGACCTTCTCGATGGTCTTCTCCGGGGTGGGATTAATCACAATGCGCTTGACAAAGATTCCGGGGGTATGAATATGGTCGGGGTGTAGAGCCCCGTTCTCAACCACCTCTTCCACCTCGGCAATGGTCATGTGGCTGGCCATCGCAACATTGGGGTTAAAGTTGCGCGCAGTGTAGCGATAGATCAGGTTGCCCGAGCGGTCGGCCTTCCATGCCTTTACCAGAGAGATATCGGCAAACAGGCTGCGCTCCATTACGTACTTGTGGCCATCGAACTCGCGAATCTCTTTACCTTCAGAGACCACGGTGCCCACACCGGTTTTGGTAAAGAAGGCAGGAATGCCCGCACCACCGGCTCGCAGCTTTTCGGCCAGCGTTCCCTGCGGCGTGAACTCGAGCTCGAGTTCTCCGGCCAGGTACTGGCGTTCAAACTCCTTATTCTCCCCCACATAAGAAGACACCATTTTGCGCACCTGTCGCGACTCCAAAAGGATGCCCAGGCCCTTGCCGTCAACTCCGGCATTGTTGCTGATTGCCGTCAGGTTTTTATTGCCCAGGTCGCGCACCGCCTGGATTAATGCCTCCGGAATGCCACACAGCCCAAAGCCCCCTACGGCCAGGGTCATTCCGTCTTTCAGCACATCTTCAAGGGCCGCCCGCGCATTGGGATAGAGTTTGTTCATGTCACGCTCCAGGTGATTCACCAGACCAGAAACAGGCCGCCTGACGCCAGACACCGGAAATTATTTTTCACCAGTCTGCAGGCTGCCGATAGAATTTGCCTCAGGCGTAGTGTAGAGGATTCAAAAGGACCACAAGACTATGGCAAGAGAATCAATGACCTTTGACCTGGTGGTGGTCGGCGGCGGGCCTGCAGGTCTGGCCGCGGCCATTCGACTCAAACAGCTGGCCCAGACCGCAGGCCAAGAGGTCTCCGTCTGTGTGCTTGAAAAAGCCGCAGAGGTCGGGGGCCATATTCTTTCGGGGGCGGTCATGGACCCTCGGGCCATCACCGAGCTCATCCCTGACTGGAAGAGCCTTGGCGCCCCGCTGAACACCCCGGTTACCGAAGACCAGTTCCTCTTTCTTACCGAATCGGGGTCATGGGCAACCCCACAGTGGCTTCTGCCCGACTGCTTTAAGAACCATGGTAACTATGTCGTGAGCCTGTCGGATGTCGTTAAATGGCTCGGCGCACAGGCCGAGGCGCTCGGAGTAGAGATCTACCCCGGGTTTGCCGCCGCCGAGGTGCTCTACGACGACCATGGCCGCGTGGTGGGCGTGGCCACGGGCAATTTGGGCGTGGGCAAGGACGGCCAGCCTACCGATCAGTTTCAAGAGGGAATGGAACTGCGCGCGCCAATCACGTTTTTTGCCGAAGGCGCGCGCGGCCACCTCGGGCGGCAACTGATTGCCCGCTTTGGGCTCGATACCGATGCCGACCCCCAGAGCTATGGCATTGGCTTGAAGGAACTCTGGCAGGTGGCCCCCGAGCAGTCCCGCCCTGGCCGGGTGGTGCATACCGCCGGATGGCCCCTGTCAAGCAACACCTATGGCGGCTCTTTTCTGTACCACCTGCAGAACAATCTGGTGGCAGTGGGCTTTGTGGTGGGCCTCAATTACAAAAACCCCTGGCTCTCGCCCTTTGAAGAGTTTCAGCGCTATAAGACACACCCGGCGATTCGCCCGGTTTTTGAGGGCGGTAAACGTATTGGCTATGGTGCCAGGGCTATTGCGGCTGGGGGCCTGAACAGCCTGCCACGGCTTATCTTTCCGGGCGGCGCACTGATTGGCTGCGAGGCGGGATTTCTCAATGCCTCTCGTATTAAGGGCAGCCACGCCGCGATCAAGTCGGGCATGCTGGCAGCCGAGGCCTATTTTGAGGCGCAGGCCCAAGACGCTGGCGACGGCCTATTAAAAAGCTATCCCGAGGCCTTTCGAAAGAGCTGGCTGCATGACGAGCTCTACAAGGCACGCAACTTCAAGCCCGCCATGGGCAAGGGCCTCTGGATGGGCTCCGTGCTGGTGGGCATCGACCAGAAGCTCTTTGGCGGAAAGGCGCCCTTTACGCTGCATACCCGTAAGCCCGACCATGCCTACACCGAGCCTGCTAGTCAGCACACCCCCATTGCCTATCCCAAGCCCGATGGCCAGGTGAGCTTTGACCGGCTTTCTTCGGTGTTTTTATCGGGCACCAACCACGAAGAAAACCAGCCTGCGCACCTCACCCTCAAAGACGCGGCGGTGCCTGTGGCGGTTAATCTCGCCGACTACGCTGGCCCTGAGGCCCGGTACTGCCCTGCAGGCGTTTACGAATACCTAGACTCGGCCGGCAACCCGGTAAGCCAGGCCACAGAAGGCGCCGCGCTGCGCATTAATGCCCAGAACTGTGTGCACTGTAAGACCTGCGACATTAAAGACCCGCGCCAGAACATTGTCTGGGTGACCCCCGAGGGCGGCGGGGGCCCCACCTACGCGGGCATGTAAGGCCATGTCTGCTGCAGGCCTGAAGGGCCTTACCCGCAACGACTTTAGACACTTTCGTACCATCACCACCCGGTGGATGGACAACGATGTCTATGGCCACGTCAACAATGTGCACTACTACAGCTACTTCGACACGGTGGTCAACCAATACCTGGTAGAAAAAGACCTGCTGCGTATCGGTGAGAGTACCGAGGTTGGGCTGGTGGTCGAGACCTGCTGCAGTTACTTTGCGTCGCTCGCCTTTCCCGACATTGTCCATGCGGGCCTGCGGGTGGCTAAGCTTGGTAAGAGCAGCGTGCGCTATGAGATAGGCATCTTTCGCAACGACGAGCAGACAGTTTCTGCCGCCGGGTATTTTGTGCATGTCTATGTCGAAAAACAGAGCCAGCGCCCCATACCCGTTCCCGAAAAAACCCGCCAGACCCTACTCGACGAACTGTGGCTCGCGGCGCCAGATAGCCAGTAGCGTGCGCAGAAAAAGCCAGCCAATTAACAGACTGGCTATTCCCACCATACCCACCGCAAGCAGTCGCAGCGGCCAGAGCGGTACAAAACTCTGATAGACCAGACAGGCGCTGGTAAAGGCCGCCACAGGAAACGAAAACGCCCACCAAGAGATATAAAACGGCAGCCGAGAAAACCAGTGCATCTGGGTTATCAAAAACAAGGCAAAAAAGATCGAGAGCCCAAAAAATAGGTGGCTGAGCGCATCCAGACCCGGGCCATCGGAATACTGCCCTGTGAGCAAGACCCAGGAGAGAAAGCCCAGAGCCGGGGGGGCCAGAAAGATACAAATGGCAGGCACCAGCCGATCAGGCAGCGGGGGCTGAACAAAAAACATCCTGGCCAAGACCATAGTGAGCAGGATTCCCCAGAACAGAATGCCCACCGCAAAAAACCACCACGAGACCTCTAAAAACCCCAGTCGCACTCCGGCCAGTGGTACCAACATGTTGGTCGCCACCGCAGGAATAAACCAGACTGGGTTGGCATGGGCAGGGTTTAGGGCCTGTCGGTGAATCCAGGCATTGAGAATAAAAAGAATCACCAAGACCTGTAAAACCGCGCCCACCAGCCATAAAGGCAGCGCTACCGGCCCAAAGATGCCTAGAGCCACCGCGGCCAGAAGCGCAAAACAGACTGGCACTGCCGCAAAAAACGCAGAGCCCACCGGATGGGCCCATTCCTGCCGGACCAATGCGGGCTGCCAGATCCACTTGCGCAGATAAAAAACCAGCAGCACCAGAAACAGTAGCCCGCTAAACAGCCCTAGGCCGAAAGCGACCTGACCAGCAATCCCAGCAAGCCATCCAATCTGGGCCACCTTGGCCCAGACCAGGGCCAGCCCCGAAAGCCCCATGACTACGGTGAAGGCCGATATGGGCAGCTGCCCAAAAAAAGGCGCCGGCGCGTGGACGGCGGGGGGCAAGGCGGATGGCTCGGTGGCCGGGGTGGCAGAGGTGGCAGAGGTGGCAGGAATGTCTGGGGGAGGCGATATGGCAGGAAGGGACATGACTTGCAGTCTTAAGAAAGAAAGGTTACTGTATAAAAAAACAGCACTGAAAGGGTTTATAGATGAAAGCACTTACCGTTCGGCAGCAAGAAATTCTTACTTTCATTGCCAAGCATATCGAAGACTCTGGCTTTCCACCCACCCGGCTCGATATCTGCGCGGCACTGGGGTTTAAATCACCCAACGCGGCCGAAGAGCACCTTAAGGCACTCGTACGCAAGGGGGCTATTTCTATGGTGCCTGGGGCCTCACGCAGCATTCGGCTGCTTCACCCTGTAGAAGGCCTTCAAGAAGGCCTAGAACACCTAGAACACCTAGAGGGCCTAGAGGACGCGGTCGCAGCGCCTGACCCCCAAGACTATTCCGGCAAAATATCCCTTGCCTCTCCAGTGCAGCGCATTAAAAAGTTTGCCATCAAAGCCATGGCCACCGTCGAAGCCGGCCTGCGTATTCCTCTGGTGGGGCGGGTTGCTGCGGGTGCGCCCATTTTGGCAAGCGAACATATCGAAACCGAATACCAGATCGACGCGGGCCTATTTCCCAACCCACCCGACTATCTGCTCAAGGTGCGGGGCATGAGCATGCGCGACATTGGCATCCTGCACGACGACCTGCTGGCGGTAAAGCGCCTCTACGGGGGCCTGGCCGATGCCCGCGACGGTCAAATTGTTGTGGCCCGGCTCGAAAACGAGGTCACCGTCAAGCGCCTGCAGCGCGATGGTAGCCAGGTGCTGCTGCTGCCCGAAAACCCCGATTTCCAGCCCATTGTGGTCGACCCCGAGCGCGACTTCCTTGAAATCGAAGGCCTGGGCATTGGCGTCATTCGTAACCCCCGCGCAGGGCTCTAAGCCCATGCACTACCGCAACCTCCGTAACCCCACCCTCAACCTGCCAGACAGTCTTCGGGCCCAGCTCTGCAGTCCTGCTGAAACCCAGTCCTTGCAAAAATCGGTTGCCAGCGGCCACAGTGCACTGGATGCCGAGCTGCCCGGTAAGGGCTGGCCTGTGGGCTGCCTTACCGAGCTACTGGTACGGGCCCTGGGCGTTGGCGAGCTCCGCCTGCTGGCGCCCGCCTTGTCTCGTCTTGCGCAGGCCAACAAAAACATCCTCTTGCTGGCGCCCCCGCAGCTGCCCTATGGCCCGGCCCTGGCCGCCCTGGGCCTGCCCCCCGAGCGGTTTCTGGTAGTGCGTGCGCATGCGCCTGCCGACCGGCTCTGGGCGATCGAGCAGAGCCTTAAGTCACAGCAGTTCGGCGCCCTCCTGGCCTGGCTGCCCAACCCCACGCGGGCCGAGCATATTCGCCGGTTTCAGCTTGCGGCGCGGTTTGCCCAGGGCCCGGTCTTTCTGTTTCGGCCCCTGGCAGCCCAGGCAGAGCCGTCGGCCGCGCCCCTGCGTATTGCCCTGCTGCCACGCCAGTACCCTGGGCTTGGGGTGCATATTCTCAAGCGCCGTGGGCCTGTCCAGATCGACCCTATTCTGGTCAACCTACCCTTAGCCAGCCGCGCCCTTCGACCCCTGCAAGAACACCACCAGCCCGTACGCCCCAATCTTGCCAGCACGGGTATGGCCCTGCCCCAAGGGAACCACGCGCATGCGCTGGATCGCCTGTCAGTTCCCAGTCGGGTGCAATAGCCTATCGCCTGCCGCCTTTGCGCCCACCCGACTGCAGCTTGGCCAGTGGGCGCTGCAGTTCACGCCCATGGTCTGCCTGGGCCAGTGGCCCAATAGCCTGCTGCTTGAGGTTCAGGCAAGCCTAAGGCTCTGGGGCGGGCCCGAAAAACTCCAGGCCTTATTGCAAAAAGGCTGGGCCGACCTCGGCTGGCCCAATACCGTGCTGGCCTGGGCCCCTACGGCGCGGGCCGCCGACTGGGCGGCCGCCTGGCGGGTCACGGCGCCCGAGCTGCCCCAGGTGTTTTCTAAAGAAGTCTTTCGCGGCCTGCCCTTGGCATTGATTCCTGAGGCCCAAAAGCACCTATCTACTTTTTCCCGTATGGGCCTAAGCAGCCTGGGCAGCCTACTGAGGCTGCCACGGGCGGGCCTGGCCCAACGGTTTGGCCCAGAGTTTTTAGAGGCCTTAGACAAGGCACAGGGCAGGCTGCCCGACCCACGTCTGCCGCTCGCGCTGCCGGCAACGTTTTTCCAGACCGTGTCTCTTTCCCTTCCTACCGACAATACCCAGGTGTTAGAGCAGGCCTGCCACCGGCTGCTCACGGCCTGCACGGGCTGGCTTAAGGCACAGCATCGAGGGCTTGAGGCACTGCATATTGACCTGCTGCAAGGCTACAAAGACAGGCAGGCTATTGAGCTCAGGCCCTCTGAGCCCACCAACGACCAGACCCGCTTAGAACGGCTTGTCTTTGAACGGCTGCGACAGACCCCTCTGGTGGCTGAGGTGCATGGCCTGAGCCTTGAAGTGACCGACACCCAGCCCGTGGTGGGCAAAAGCCAGACTCTTTTTCAGGGCAGCCAAGAACTGCAGGGCTCGCCAGAGGCACCTGAAAAACTGCAGAGGCTCACCGAGCGGCTAGAGAGCCGGCTGGGGCCAGAGTCCATCTTGGGCATAGCGCTGTGCAATAGCCACCAGCCCGAAGCGGCTATGGCTCTCGCGCCCTGGCATCCACCGAAGCAATCGCAAAAAGCCATACAACGCGCGAAGCGCCCGGCGGCACAGCCCATTTTCTTTGAAGCGTCGCCACCCCCAGGCCCTTCGGCACGCAAGGCGTCCGAGCTCAATATAGAGCCCCATGCAGACTCTATAGCCGGGCTGCCCGGCATGGCCCCCCGGCCCACCTGGCTGCTGCCCGAGCCCCTGGCCCTTACCGTGCGCCGGCACCAGCCCCAGTACCACGGGCCATTACGGCTTCGGGCCGGCCCCGAGCGGCTGGAGTTTGGCTGGTGGGCCGAGCCCATACAGCGCGATTATTTTGTCGCCGAGACCACCGACCATCGACTGGTCTGGGTCTTTCGCAGCCCCAGCCACCAGTGGTTTCTGCATGGATTTTTTGGCTAGCTGGTCATGCAATACGCCGAGCTGGTCTGCCAGAGCAACTTCAGTTTTCTCTATGGAGCCTCACACCCCGAAGACCTGGTGGCCCGTGCCCATGCCTTGGGCTACCAGGCCCTGGCCATTACCGATGAGGCCTCGGTCTCTGGGGCCGTGCGGGCCCATCTGGCTGCCCAGTCCTTAGGCTTTCGGGTCATTCATGGGGCACGGTTTCGGCTCCAGGCCCAGAGCCCGGCCTCTGCTTCCTCGTCCTCTATTAGCGCCCTCGACCTCGTGGTACTGGTACAGAACCGAGAAGGATGGCGCCAGCTCTGCCGGCTCATTACCCTGGCCCGCAGGCAGGCCGAGAAAGGAGACTATCGGCTCAGCCCCGAGCAGCTCCAAGACCAGAGCCTGCCCGGCTGCCTGCTCATCTGGCTGCCGAGCCCCCTGGCGCCTGAGGTCGACCTTCACCGCACCGGCCGATGGCTTCACGCGCACTGGGCAGACCGGGTGTTTATCGGCTGCAGCCTGCACCTGCGGGCCGACGACAAGGCCTGGGCAGACCAGCTGCTCGCCCTAGGCGCCCTGGTCGGTCTGCCCGTGGTGGCGGTCGGCCAGGTTGTGATGCACCGGCGCAAAGACAAGCCGCTGGCCGACCTGCTTACCGCTATTCGGCTCACAACCCCCTTGTCGGCCTGTGGCCGACGGCTGTCTGCCAATGCAGAACAATACCTGCGGCCCCGGCTACGGCTTGCCCAGCTCTACCGATCTGAAATGCTCGAAAACAGTCTGGCCATCGCAGACCAGTGCCAGTTTTCTTTAGACGAACTGCGCTACGAATACCCCGAAGAGATCGTGCCCCCGGGGCTGACTCCCACCCAGTGGCTGCGCCACCTTACCGAAGAGGGCGCCCGCAGACGGTTTCCTTCAGACCAGTACCCCCAAGGCCTACCCGCCGCCGTACGCCAGCAGATCGAGCACGAACTCGCCCTGATCCACGACCTGCGCTACGAGCCGTACTTTCTCACTGTTTATGACATCGTGGCCTTTGCCCGGTCACGCAAGATCCTCTGCCAGGGCCGCGGCTCGGCGGCCAATTCTGCGGTCTGCTACTGCCTGGGCATTACCGAGGTCGACCCCTCGCGCATGTCGATGCTCTTTGAACGGTTCATTTCCAAAGAACGCAACGAGCCACCCGACATCGATGTCGACTTCGAGCACCAGCGGCGCGAAGAGGTCATTCAGTACCTCTACGACAAATACGGCCGCGACCGGGCCGCCCTGACGGCCGCCCTCATACGGTATCGGCCCCGTTCGGCCCTGCGCGATGTTGGTAAGGCCTTGGGCCTAGACCCGCTGCTGGTAGACCAGGCTGCTAAGGGCCATCAGTGGTGGGATGGAAAACAGATTCATGCGGCGGGCCTGGGCCAGAGCCTGCACGAGGCCCTCGAACGGCTCACCACCCTGGGCAGCCCCGCCAGCGCGCTACCCAGCCTGCCCTCTGAAGACCTGCTCAGCCGCTGGGCCTATCTGGCCAGCCAGATCATGGGCTTTCCCAGGCACCTCTCACAACATGTGGGCGGCTTTGTCATTGCCCGACATCTCTTAAGCGACCTCGTTCCGATTGAAAACGCTGCCATGGCTGACCGCAGCATTATTCAGTGGGACAAAGACGATATCGATGCCCTGGGGCTGCTCAAGGTCGATGTCCTGGCCTTGGGCATGCTCTCTGCCATTCGGCGGGCCTTGGAGTTTGTGGGCGAAAAAAAGCACCTCGGGCGGGCTTGCCCCAATCCCCATCCTTCAAAACCAAACGGGCCGCAGGGCCAGACACCAGACCGCAGCGCACTGGCCCTACCCATGCAGGACATTCCGCCGGAAGACCCCGAGACCTACGCCATGATCTCGGCGGCCGACACCATCGGGGTCTTTCAGATCGAGTCGCGGGCCCAGATGAGCATGCTGCCGCGGCTCAAGCCAGAATGCTTCTACGACCTGGTCATCGAGGTGGCCATTGTCCGGCCCGGCCCCATTCAAGGCGGCATGGTCCATCCGTATCTGCGGCGCCGGCAGGGCTTGGAGCCTGTGGACTATCCCAGCCCCGGCGTGCGGCAGGCCCTGGAGCGCACCCTCGGGGTACCAATCTTTCAAGAACAGGTCATGCAGCTGGCGATTCTGGCGGCGGGCTTTACCGCCGGAGAGGCTGACCAGCTGCGCCGTGCCATGGCTGCCTGGCGGCGACGGGGTAGCCTCGGGCCCTTTCACGAAAAACTCGTCAACGGCATGCTCATGCGCGGCTATACCCGCGACTTTGCCGAGCGGGTCTTTGCCCAGATTCAGGGCTTTGGCGAATACGGCTTTCCGGAGTCGCATGCCGCAAGCTTTGCCCTGCTGGTCTATGTCAGCTGCTGGATCAAACGCCACCATCCCGATGCCTTTCTGGCCGGTCTGCTCAATGCCCAGCCGCTGGGCTTTTATGCCCCGGCGCAGCTGGTCCGCGATGCCCGAAACCATGGGGTCACGGTGCTACCGGTCTGTGTACAGAAGAGCATGGTGGAGACCATTCTTGAACAGCCGCTTACGCAGCTCCTTGAACAGCCTCTTGAGCGGCCTCCTCGCCAGCCTGCACAAGACACGTCCGCCCAGGCCCTCTGGCCGGTACGACTCGGGCTCAACCGAGTGGCCCAGCTCTCTGAGGCAGGCATGCAGCGGCTGGTAGCAGCGCGCTTGTCTAAAGGCCCCTTTGCCTCGGTAGAAGACCTTGCCCGGCGGGCCGAACTGCCCCGCACCGACCTGCAGGCCTTAGCCGCTGCAGGCGCTCTTGCAAGCCTTGCGGGCGATCGCCATCAGGCCAGCTGGCAGGCTGCTGGCCACGAGCCCTTACGCCATGTGCTGCGCGACAGCGCCTTTGAAGAGCCTGCCCTTACAGAAGGGCTTTTGCCAAAGCCAAGCACTGCCCAAGACTTGCTGGCCGACTATGCCAGCCTGGGCCTCACGCTCGGTCAGCACCCCGTGTCTCTGATTCGGCCACTTCTAACAACACGGTTTAGAAGCCAGACCGCTGCCCATCTACGCGGCCTTGGGCAGCATCAGTTGGCGCGGGCCAGCGGCCTGGTCACCCACCGACAACGCCCAGGCACCGCCAAAGGCACGGTTTTTATTACCCTGGAAGATGAGACCGGAAGCATCAACCTGATTGTCTGGCCCGATGTCTTTCTGAAGTACCGTCAGGCGGCGCTGCATGCCCAGCTGCTTACCGCCTATGGCCGCTGGCAGCGCGATACCCATATCGCCCCCGAAGACCCTGGGCAGGTGATGCATCTGCTGGTCTTGCGGCTCGAAGACCATACCCCGCTGCTGGCCCAGACCCTGGGGCAGCTGGCCACAGCGTCGCGCGATTTTCATTAAGCTTCCCCCCTATGACCCACGTTTCCGCCACCCCCGCCACCGAGTGGCTCAAGCGCCATCAGATTATCTTTACCGAGCATGTCTACGACTACGTGGAACACGGCGGCACGACCGAGTCTTCGCGACAATTGGGTGTAGACAAACACCATGTGGTGAAGACCCTTGTGATGCAAGACGACCAGGGCAAGGGCCTGGTGGTGCTCATGCATGGCGACTGCAAGGTCTCTACCAAGAACCTTGCCCGCCAAATTATTGTGAAGAAGATCGAGCCCTGCACGCCCGAGGTAGCCCAGCGTAACTCCGGCTATATGGTCGGTGGCACCTCGCCCTTTGGCCTGCGCAAGCCCATGCCGATTTATGTTGAACGCAGCGTGCTTGCGCTCTCAAAGATCTACATCAATGGCGGGCGACGCGGCTTTCTGGTGGGCATCGACCCGCAGGTTCTCACCGAAGTGCTGAAGGCCCAGCCTGTGGACTGCGCCATGCCCCAGACGCCAAACCGCTAGCCCACTCGCCTAATCGCGCACCAAGGTAACAACATGCTCGGCAATTGCCAGGCTCGCAGTAAGGCCAGGCGACTCTATGCCAAAGAGTTGCACGAGCCCAGGGCATCGCTCATCCTCTGGACCCCGAACGAGAAAATCCGCCGCAGGCGCTCCAGGCGCTGAGAGCTTGGGCCGCACTCCGGAATAACCCGGTTGCAGGGCATCGGGTGACAGCGACGGCCACCACCGCTGCACATCCCGCGCAAACTGGGTAAGCCGTTCGGGGTCCACCGCATAAGGCATGACAGCATGGGTCGTGCCCGGCTCGCGGCCCGCATCTGCCGGCCCCAGCCATTCCACATCAGGACCAAACTGGGCCTGGCCACCCATGTCCAAGGTAAGGTGGGTACCCAGTCCACCAGGCACCGGAGCAGGATAGACCAGACAAGAAAACGGAGACCTTCCCGAATACCGGGCATAGCTGCCCTTGGCGAAATACATCTGGGGTACCGACACAGAACTATGCCCCTCAATCCGCGCGGCTACCGCATCGGCATCCAGGCCGGCCGCGTTGATTAGGCGACGCGCAGTCACGGTCATGTTTGAATCGGCCAACCAATCCGTTGCGGAATCTTCTGGGGAATCCGAGGAACTCTTGCCAGTGATATCAGCGCCCGGCGCCTCTCCATGGGCTCGGCCTGACCCCACTGCCACGGTTACCTTCCAGGTGTCATCGGGCTGCTGCTGTGCGCCCACAAAGCGGCTCGACAGAGCAACCGCACCGCCCGCATCATGCAGGTCGCCCTCGAAGGCCGACATCAGTGCATGGGCGTCCACAATTCCGGTAGAGGGGCTCCACAGCGCGTGTGCCGCATGCAGTTCTGGCGCGCGCGTCGCGAGTGCAGTGCGGGTGAGCCACTGCAGATCAGTTACCCCCGCCTTACGGGCCCGGTCATCAATGGTCTGTAGCGCTGGTTCGTCTTCTGCCTGCCCCACAATGAGCTTGCCCAGGCGACGGTGCGGCACCTGATGGGCCTCGCAGTATTCATACAGCAATGCCCGACCCCGCACACACCATGCGGCCTTTCGCGAACCATCGGGGTAGTAGAGGCCGGCATGAATGACCCCGCTATTGCGCGAACTGGTGCCAGTGCCTGTGCGGGGCGCGGATTCAATCACCAGCGTGTCCAAACCCTGCTGTGCGCAGCCTCGAGCAATCGCAAGCCCGACGACGCCGGCACCAATTACCAGGCAGTCAAAGTCGGTGGCCATACAAGCAGAACTTCAGACCGTTCGCAGGCGATTAAGACGCAGAAGAAGGCTTCCAGCGCTCCGCCGCCGCGTCATCAGAGGCGCGGGCTTCGACCCAACGAGGGCCCTGCGGGGTGGCCTCCTTCTTCCAGAAGGGTGCCTGGGTCTTCAAAAAATCCATCACAAAGGCACAGGCCTGCAAGGCGGCCTCACGGTGGGCACTGGCCGCACCCACCCAGACAATCTGATCGGTCGGATGCAGACGGCCTACCCGATGGATTACGCGGATTGCCTGCAAGGGCCAACGGCTGCTCGCCTGATCAAGAATCGCTTCGATCGTCTTTTCGGTCATGCCTGGATAGTGCTCGAGCTCGAGCACCGCCACCGCGTCGCCCTCGTTTATGTCACGTACCAGGCCGACAAAGCTCGCCACCGCACCAATGGCAGGATTTAAATCGCCCGAGGGCAGGCTGCGCAGTGCGCGCAGTTCTTCTCCAAGGTCGAAATCCTCGGTCTGAATTCGAACCCGTAACGCATCAGCCGCCTGCTCGGCAGAACGCGCTGGCTGAACAAAGGATGCTACGCCCGCGGGGGTTGCGGTGCCTCCAGGGCTTTCAGGATGTACGGGGGTCATAGCACTCGGGCCTAGCCGCCGGTCACGGGCGGAAAAAACGCGACCTCGTCACCCACTGCTACCGCATGGTCGTCTGGCACGATCTCTTGATTCACCGCCGCCCGCACCACTGCCGCGGGCCCGAGACAACGCTCCCAGATCTCGCCCCGCGCCGCAAGCGCCGCCCGCACATCCGCCACCGTGCAGGTGTCGGATATCGGCAGGCGGTCTTCGGCCACCCCGGTGAATTCACGGATGGAGGCAAAGAACTTCACGCGAATAGACCCAGCATTTGTCATGTGCACCACCGCTAGACAAGCCCTTGAAAGGGATAGAACCAGACCGACTGCCCCTGCGTTACAGCCTCTCCAGGGGGAATACGTACCAGCCCCTCCGACTCACAGACCGAAGACAGAATATGCGAGTCTTGCCGATCGTGCAGCACTATCTGGCCTGTATCGTTCAGATGGCCGCGCAGAAACTCCTCACGTTTGTCAGGCTTGGGCCAGTCAAAGTCCGCGGTAAGCAGGCAACGCACAGGCGCGGTTCGCGTCTCACCACCGAGCCTGCGCACAAAAGGCTGTACCAGCATTACAAAGGTAACCCAGCTCGACACGGGATTGCCCGGTAGCCCTACAAAGGCCGCCGCCCCGATACGCCCATGGGCAAAGGGTTTGCCGGGCTTGACCGCAATCCTCCAGAGGTCAAGGGATCCTTCGGCCTGCACCGCGGCCTTCATGTGGTCTTCTTCACCCACCGACACGCCACCGCTGGTCATCAAGAGATCATGAGCGCCCGCGGCAGCCACCAAGGCGGCCCGGGTTGCCTCGAGCCGATCTGGCAGGCAGCCCATATCGGTCACCTCCACCCCCAGCCCGCGCAACAGCGCCATCATCATCGGGCGGTTACTGTCATAGATCTTTCCTGGCGAGAGTGGCTGACCCGGCGCCACTAGCTCATCACCACTGGAGAACACCGCCGCCCGCAACCGTCGCACCACTTTTACTTCGGTGCAGCCAATGGAGGACAAGAGCCCAAGATCGGCCGCACGCAGACGATGGCCGGCCGCAAGCACGGTCTGACCCAGGCGTAGATCTGCGGCGGGCTTGCGTACAAACTGACCCGGTGCGCTGACACGCAGCACCCGCACGGTTGGAGAGACTGAGCCAGATTCCGGACCTGAGCCTGAGCCCGAGCCTGCAACCGAGGCCCGCGCGACGTCGGCAGGTTCGGTGTCTTCCTGCATCACTACCGTATCGGCCCCATCGGGCATGGGCGCACCGGTGAATATTCTTGCCAGGCTGCCCGCCATCAAGGGCATGGGCGTCTGGCCCGCCGCAATACGCTGGCTGACGGCATAGACCTGACCCGCCACGAGATCTTGCGCACGGGCCGCGTAGCCATCCATCTGGCTATTGGCAAAGGCTGGCACATTGCAGCCCGAGACCACAGGCGCTGCCAGTACCCGGCCGGCAGCCTCAACCACCGGGAGGGCCTCGGTTTCCGTTACCGGAACAGCCTTGGTAAGCAGCTGATCAACAGCAACCGACAACGGTGTCATACACGGCCCCTCCCTTCCGGAAAAACGCCATAGGCCTGCCAATTACTCTGGGCAGTCATGCCGCCACCGCGCGCAGGGCCTCTATCTCTATCAAGGCCTTCAGGGCTGCAACATCTTGGCTAATGGCCTGTACCCGCTGCGGCAGGGTCTCTAGCGCTGCCAGGCCGGGCGGACGCGGCGCCGGCCTGCCGAGCGCCTCTAAAATCGTTTCTTCAAACTTTGCCGGCAGGGCGGTCTCAAGGCAGAGCATGGGCACCCCCTTGCGCAGATACTGCCGCGCCACATAGACACCATCGGCGGTGTGCGGGTCAATTACGCGGCCATAGCGGTGGGCCAGATCGCGAATGGTATCGAGCCGGTTGGCATGACGGCTACAGCCCGAGACCATGCCCGTTGCGGCAACCGCTACGCTTCGGTCCGCCTCTGGCAGAACAAACTCCCCCTGCTCCGCAAGGCTGCGCCAGAGCGCCGAGAGCCGCTGCGGGTCACGGCCCACCAGATCGTAGACATAGCGCTCAAAGTTAGATGCCTTCGAAATATCCATCGACGGGCTGGAAGTGAGAAAAGTCTCAGCCGTGCCGCGCGGCCGATAACGCCCTGTCTTAAAAAACTCATCGAGCACGTTGTTTTCGTTGGTGGCCACCACCAGCTGGCCAATGGGCAGGCCCATCGACCGCGCTACATGACCCGACAAGATATTGCCAAAGTTGCCCGAGGGCACCGAAAAATCGACCGGGTCGCCATACCGCAGACCAAAGACGCGCACCGCCTGAAAGTAGCCAGCAAAGTAGTAGACCACCTGTGCGGTTATACGGGCCCAGTTAATCGAGTTCACCGTACCAATGCGCATGCGTGACTTAAAGTCGAGATCGGCGGAGACCGCCTTGACCATATCCTGGCAGTCATCAAAGGCGCCGGGCACGGTAAGGTTATGGATATTGGGCTCTTGCAGCGAGTACATCTGGGCCCGCTGAAAGGCACTCATGCGGCCTTGGGGCGAGAGCATAAAGACCGCCACCGCCTTTTTGTCGCGCATGGCGTATTCGGCCGCACTGCCGGTATCGCCCGAGGTGGCCCCAAGAATATTGAGCGTCTTGCCCTGCGCAGTAAGCACATGTTCAAAGAGCTGGCCGAGCATCTGCATGGCCATGTCTTTAAAGGCCAGCGTAGGCCCATTAGAGAGCTCTAACAAGGCCAGAACACTGCCCGACTCTTCGCCTAAGGGGGTTACAGGTGCAATCGCCGCAGAGCCAAACTTTGCCTCGGTGTAGGCCCCGCGCGCGAGGCGTAACAAAGTGTCGGGCGCAATATCATCGGCAAAAGCATGCACGACCCTTGCCGCGAGATCTGCATAGGCAAGCCCGGAAAGCCCACTAATCGTCTCCGCAGACCAACGCGGTATGGCCTCAGGTACCGCGAGACCACCATCGGGGGCGAGCCCCTCAAGCAATACCTCTTGAAACCCGCCTAGGCGCGCAGCGCTGCGGGTAGAGACATACTGCAGACTCATGCGAAGGTTTCTACCCGCAGGGTCACGGGCTCGCCCACGACAGTTGAGAGCTGCACGATACGGGCAATCGCCAGCCGCATCTCACGCTCCAGACAGGTGTGGGTCAAGAGAATGACATCGGTCTCGTCTTCGCCCTCGGCGGGCTCACGCTGGATAAAGGCATCAATCGAGATACCCCCATCGGCCAGGGCACGAGTAATGTCTGCCAGTACGCCCGACTGGTCTTTCACCCGCAGGCGTAGATAAAAACCGGTCTGGGTCTCTGCCACCGGCAGCACCGGCATGTCCTGCATCTGAGCCGGCTGAAAGGCCAGCGCCGGCACACGGTCTTCAATGGGTGCGTGTAGCGCCCGAGCGAGATCAACCAGATCGGCAATCACTGCGCTCGCGGTGGGCTCCGCGCCTGCGCCCTTGCCGTAATAGAGCGTGTGGCCGACCGCATCGCCCTTGACCAGAACCGCATTCATGGCACCTTCTACATTGGCAATAAGCCGCTTTGCAGGAATCAGCGTGGGATGCACCCGCAGCTCCACCCCATGGGCCTGCCGCTTGGTAATGCCCAAGAGCTTGATGCGATAGCCCAGCTGTTCGGCATACCGAATGTCGATACTCTGCAGCCTGGTAATGCCCTCGATATGGGCCTGGTCAAACTTCACTGGCATGCCAAAGGCAATCGCTGACATGAGCGTAATCTTATGGGCGGCATCAACCCCTTCAATATCAAAAGTGGGGTCAGCCTCGGCATAGCCCAGCCGTTGGGCCTCTTTCAAAACGGTATCGAAGGGCAGACCCTTGTCCCGCATCTCACTCAAAATGAAATTGGTTGTGCCATTAATAATGCCGGCCACCCATTCGATGCGATTGGCCGTGAGCCCCTCACGAAGCGACTTAATAATGGGAATACCACCAGCCACCGCGGCCTCAAAGCCAATCGATACGCCTTTGGCCTGCGCCGCCGGAAAGATCTCGCGGCCATGCACCGCCAGCAGGGCCTTATTAGCCGTAACCACATGCCGTCCTTGGGCAATCGCGGCCATTACAAAGTCTTTGGCAAATCCGTAGCCGCCAATGAGCTCTACCACCACATCGAGGTCTGTTTTCGCGAGCATCTCGCGGGCATCGGCAAATATCGGGCATCGCCCTTGTGTCAGCGCCTTGGCCTTCTCTTGATCAAGATCCGCTACCGCCACAATCTCGATAGCACGCCCCGCCCGGCGCCGAATCTCTTGCGCGTTACGGGTGAGCACCGTGTAGGTGCCGCCTCCTACCGTGCCCAGGCCGGCAAGGCCTACCCGCAAAGGCCCCGCAGTCATGACCCGCTCCGCGCGGCTGCCATTGGCATAGCTGCTGCCCCCTCGCCCGCGCCCTGCCCCGCTGCGGGCTCAATGGGCAGCCGAATCAGTCCATCCTTGCGAAACATCTCTTTAATGCCGCGCACCGCCTGGCGCGTGCGGTGTTCGTTTTCTATTAGCGCAAACCGGACATGGCCATCGCCGTATTCACCAAAGCCAATACCGGGCGACACCGCCACCTTGGCCTCAAGCAGCAATTTTTTTGCAAACTCCAGGGAGCCCATGGCCGCATAGGCCTCGGGAATCTTTGCCCAGATGTACATCGAGGCCTTAGGCACCTCAATAGGCCAGCCCGCCTCGATTAATCCCTTAGCCAAGACATCGCGTCGACGCTGGTACTGCAGTCGTACCTCTTCAACGCATTCCTGTGGGCCCTCAAGGGCAATTACAGAGGCTACCTGAATGGGGGTAAAGGTGCCGTAGTCGTGGTAGCTCTTAATGCGCGCCAGGGCGCTTACCAGCTCGGCATTGCCCACCATAAACCCAACCCGCCAGCCCGCCATGTTGTAAGACTTTGAAAGCGTGAAGAACTCCACGGCCACATCGCGGGCACCGGGTACTTCCATAATCGACGGGGCACGGTAGCCATCAAAGGTAATGTCTGCATAAGCCAGGTCGTGCACCACCAGAATGTCATGCTCTTTGGCCAGGGCCACCACCCGCTCGAAAAACCGCAGGTCAACGCACTGGGCCGTGGGGTTACTGGGAAACCCCAGGATCATCATCTTGGGCTTGGGAATCGACTCGCGAATCGCCCGCTGCAGTTCCTCGAAAAAATCCACATCGGAGGTCATGCGTATCGAACGGACATCGGCGCCCGCAATAATGGCGCCATAGATATGAATCGGGTAAGAAGGGTTGGGCACAAGCACCGTGTCACCGCGGTCGAGCGTGGCGAGCATCAGGTGGGCCAAGCCCTCTTTGGAGCCAATGGTCGCAATCGCCTCAGTGTCAGGATTCAGCGTCACCCCGTAGCGGTTTTGATACCAGGTGGCAATAGCCTTGCGCAGTCGTGGTATGCCCTTCGACACCGAATACCCGTGGGTGTGTTCTTTCTGGGCCACCTCCACCAGCTTTTCAACGATATGCGCGGGGGTCGGCCCATCAGGGTTACCCATGCTCATGTCGATAATGTCTTCACCGCGCCTGCGGGCGGCCATTTTCAGTTCCGCGGTGATATTGAAAACATAGGGCGGCAGGCGTTGAATTCTTGGAAACGGCTTCATAGATACCTAGATTGGGAAAAACGCTTACTTTACCCCAGCGGCTTAGCAACAAAAAACCAAAGAAAACCTGCTAGATTGAGGATTCATGGGATCAAAACTCCTGCCCGACCCTCTCAATGCTGCCTTTACCTTCACGGGCTATGGCGATTCGCACATCGAAATCAACCGGCAGATATGGACCCAGTCGGTGGTTGTGCGGTCAGACACGGGCCCCGTACCCTGGGCCCCGCGCCTGGCCGACGATATCTCTCCCGAAGACCTGGCATCCGTTATCGCCTCCACAGCAGAGGTTCTTATCATCGGAACAGGAAGTCGTCAGGTCTTCCTCCCCCGCGAGACCATGCACCGGCTGCAGGCTGGCAGCCTAACGCAGGGTATCCCCAGAGGCATAGAAGTAATGTCCACGCCAGCCGCCTGTCGCACCTTTAACCTGCTGGCGGCCGAAGGCCGCCGTGTTCTTGCCGCTGTTCTTGTTCAAGCCCAACCACACTCGGAGATCTCTCTATGAACGCTGCTGATAGCCCGTCTGCCTCTGGTCTTGCCCTAGGCGACCAGATCCTAGACCTGCCGATTGCCACCAGCCTGGGCAGCACCACACTGCATGCCTACCTTGGCCAGTCACTCGTGGTCTACTTCTACCCCAAAGACGACACACCTGGCTGTACTGTTGAGGGCATTGACTTCACGCGACTGCACCAGGAATTTCTCGCAGCAGGAACACAGATACTGGGCGTCTCTCGAGACAGCCTGGCGTCGCATACCAAGTTCTGCGCCAAGCATGCGCTGTCGATTAACCTAGCAGCCGATACCGATGAGTCGATATGCAAGGCATTTGGTGTTATCAAGACCAAGAACATGTACGGCAAGATGGTCCAGGGTATTGAGCGCAGCACCTTTTTGTTTGATGCCAAGGGCGTACTGCGGCATGCCTGGCGTGGCGTCAAGGTGCCAGGCCATGCCCAAGAGGTGCTTGAGAAGGCACAGGCGCTGCAGCCATAGCAGGCCAGGTTTATAAATACTGTTTAGAATTAATTTTTTCTTGCTATTCAACGAAAGGACCGTGCATGCCGCTGCCAAAGGCCCCCAGTAAACCCGCCACCTTCCTGCAGCCCGATGACGCCGTTCTTGCCAAATCTACCCAGAAGAAGCCCAGCAAAAAATCCATAGACCCTGAAGAATTTGTCGCGCCGGTTGCGGCCGGAACGCCCCGATTCGAGACTCTCGGGCGGGCAGAGCCTGCCTTCCGCGCCCGAGTGCCCTACTCGGCGCCCGCCGCAGACAACACGGCCTTGACACGCAAGCAAGGCACACCCGCCCAGGCAACGCCACTGCGATTGGCCAAACCCCTGCGGTCAATCTCACAGCACAACGGGCCAAAGAAGTTCTTTGTTCTCGATACCAACGTGCTCATGCTCGACCCGAGCAGCCTGTTTCGGTTTCAGGAGCACGATGTCTTCCTGCCCATGATGACCTTAGAAGAACTCGATGGCCACAAAAAGGGCGTCTCCGAGGTGGCCCGGCATGTGCGACAAGTGTCTCGCAGCCTCGATGCCTTAATCGAAGCGCTGCCCGAAGACCGGCGTAAATCGCTGCACGAGGGCATTGCCCTATCGGCTCTGGGCCATAGCGACGCTACCGGCAGACTCTTTTTTCAGACCGAGGCGCTGCCCATCACGCCCATCGAGGGGCTGGCCACAGGCAAGGCGGACAACCAGATATTGGGGGTGGTCAAGGCGCTTTCCGAAAAACACCCCGACAAAGACGTGGTGCTGGTCTCCAAAGACATCAATATTCGTATTAAAGCCCATACCCTTGGGCTACCGGCAGAAGATTACTTTAATGATCAGGTGATCGATGACGCTGACCTGCTCTACACCGGCAGCATGCCGCTACCAGCCGACTTCTGGGAGACGCACAGCAGAAACATGGAGTCATGGCAGCAGGCAGGCACCAGCTATTACCGTGTCTCAGGGCCCTTGTGCGCCAGCTTTCATATCAATCAGTTTGTCTTTGATGAAAGCCAGCCTCCCCTGCACGCCATTGTGCAGGAGGTTAAGGGGCAGACGGCGGTCTTGCGGGTTATTCGAGACTTCAGCCATGCTAAGAACGCCGTATGGGGCATTGTGGCCCGTAACCGTGAGCAGAACTTTGCCCTAAGTCTTTTGATGAACCCCGAGATCGACTTTGTTACCCTGCTGGGTCAGGCCGGCACCGGCAAGACCCTGCTGGCACTGGCCGCCGGGCTTGCCCAGACACTCGAGACCAAGATCTACAACGAGATTATCGTTACCCGTGCCACTGTGCCCATTGGCGAAGACATTGGTTTTCTTCCTGGTACCGAAGAAGAAAAAATGCAGCCCTGGATGGGCGCCTTTGAAGACAACCTTGAGGTGCTCAACCGCGGTATGGACTCTGGCGGCGACTGGGGTCGCTCGGCCGCCAACGATCTGATTCGCAGTCGCATCAAAATCAAGTCGATGAACTTTATGCGCGGTCGTACTTTTGTTAATAAATTCTTGATCATCGACGAGGCACAAAACCTAACGCCCAAGCAGATGAAGGCGCTCATCACTCGAGCCGGCCCCGGCACCAAGGTGGTCTGTATGGGCAACATCGCCCAGATCGACTCGCCCTACCTTACCGAGGGATCTTCTGGACTCACCTACACCGTCGACCGATTTAAGGGCTGGGGACATGGCGGGCACGTGACTCTGCAACGGGGAGAACGGTCGCGGCTGGCAGACTTTGCAAGCGAGTGCTTGTAGCAGAATTACGCATTACGTGCATTACGGTGACAGTTTACTAAATACACTAATTTTACCAAATATCGCTTATTTTGGACTTATTTAGTGTATTTAGTAAACTGTCACCGTAATGTAATTCCAATGCCATGACACAGCCCCCTACTAAGGACTTCGCCAACCGAGTACGAGAAAGCTTTTTCCGCCAGCAGGCCATGGCACTGATTCGGGCCGAAATATCTGATATTCGGCACGGACAAACCGAAATCCATGTGGCCCATTGGGAGGGCATTGAGCAGCAACACGGATTTGTACACGGTGGCGTCGTTGGCATGATCGCCGATTCGGCGGCAGGCTATGCGGCCATGACGGTCGTACCCGAGACGGCCTCCGTGCTTACCGTGGAATACAAGATGAACCTGGTTGCGCCTGCAGACGGGGACAGGCTGATTGCCCGTGGCCGAGTGGTGCGTCCCGGTCGCACGCTGGTGATTACCCAGGCAGAGGTCTTTGCAACAAAAGCTGGCCGAGAAACACTCTGTGCCTTGATGCAGCAGACCATCATGGTGATGCACGGCAAGGACGAGAAGTAAAGCTACGAGTTACGGAAACATTTATAAAATGCAGTTAATTACTAGAATGACCCCAGCGAACACCAATTGACTGACCGCGCATTGGGATCCCACAGGCCACCAGCACCAGTCGCCACCTTGCGCTGGTGCCCGTCTCCTACAAAAAAGCGATCGTTAACTCCTGGGGCGATCATGCCCCGTAAATTGATGGCACCTTTTTGGGGCCATCAATTTTTGACCAATCGGGCTTGTGCAAAACGAGCCAAGCCTCTACCTTCGCCTTCATTTCAATCGCATGGCGCAAGGCCTCATCCGCCATGGACTTGCTTACACGATCAGATCAAGCGTCTTGCCGACAAGGTTTGCCAGCGTCAGTTCCCGGCCCACGGGCGGGGCGGCTAGGCCCGTCAGGCGGGCAACCTCACGCAGGTGATAGCGCCGCTCAGGATTGAGCAACAGCAGCCCGATGACCTTTTGCCGGTACTGTGAAAAGAGTAAGGCTGTAAGCGACATTTGGTCACTGTTTTGTAATCAAAACGATTACGAACGTAACCTAAAACATTACGAAACAGACGCCCGATAACTTGATCGCTTGGATGCTGGAATGCCCGCTTGGGGGTCTTACTTCAATAGATGGCGTCCCCTAGGGGATTCGAACCCCTGTACTCACCGTGAAAGGGTGATGTCCTAGGCCTCTAGACGAAGGGGACCTGAATGGACGAATACTGCGCGCTACCCACTGCCCAAATAAACCTACCGTAAATCAACCTGCCATACCGCCGATAAATCCACTTCTAACACTAGCCCCCTTTCCACCTTTACCGATGGCCAATTGAGACCGAGTGGTGGAGCTAAGCGGGATCGAACCGCTGACCTCTTGCATGCCATGCAAGCGCTCTCCCAGCTGAGCTATAGCCCCAGAGGAACACCCTTTTTTGCTTGCTCACCAATACGCCAGCACCAAATTGAGCAAACGCGAACTGTAGCGGTTCCAGCCGCGTTTGTCCAATTGCTTGCTCCAGGTCATGGACCAACAGAGCCTGCATGCTAGGATGAAACCATGCCCGCACGACTAATCGATGGCCTGGCGCTGGCCCAGTCAATTCGCGCTGAAGTTAAGAACGAGGTCGCCCAAAAAGCGCCGGCGGTTGGCCGTGCTCCTGGTCTTGCGGTGATTCTGGTCGGCGAGAACCCCGCCTCCCAGGTCTATGTTCGTAACAAGGTGAAGGCCTGCCAAGAAGCAGGGCTGCATTCGCAGCTTATCGAACTCCCCCTAACCACCAGCCAGTCTGCCCTCGTGGCTGAGATCGACCGGCTCAACCACGACCGCACCATAGACGGCATCCTGGTGCAGCTGCCGCTGCCCGACCATATTGATGATCACGTGATCATTCATGCGATCTCCCCCGAAAAGGACGTCGACGGGTTTCATCCTGCCAACGCCGGTGCCCTGCTAATCGGAAGGCCCCGGTTCCGGCCCTGTACCCCCTATGCCGTAATGCGCATGCTTGCCTCAGTCCAGGCCCCCTTACGCGGGGCAGAGGCTGTCGTGGTGGGGGCAAGCAACATCGTCGGTAAGCCCCTGGCCTTGATGCTGCTGCAGGCAGGCTCCACCATCACCCTCTGCAACAGCAAAACCCAAAACCTTGCCGAAAAGACCCGGCGTGCGGATATCCTTGTTTCCGCGGTGGGAAGGCCCAAACTGATTACCGCAGATATGGTCAAACCCGGAGCCGTAGTCATCGATGTCGGCATCAACCGCCTGGCGAACGGCGCACTCGCCGGAGACGTTGACTTCGATGCGGTACGCCCAGTCGCAGGCGCGATTTCGCCAGTACCCGGAGGGGTCGGCCCGATGACTATTGCCATGCTATTGGTTAACACCTTGGAGTCTTTTCATGAACACACCCGCTGATCTGTCCACGTCGTCCACCCCTGCCCACGAGGCAATCCAACCAGGCACCGCCATCGATAACCTGCTTGCGGGCGCCTATCTTGCTGCAGACGCACTTCCCCCGTACCACCTTCTGAACCCCCAGCAGGTCGCACCTGCCATCGATGCCCTCATCGCCCAGGCCCAGGCCTGTCTCAATGCGGTGGTGTCCGCTGAAACTCCCACCACCTGGGAGTCCGTCATGGCCCCGCTTACCAGCGCTACCGAGCGGCTCGGGCGGGCATGGTCGGCAGTGCACCATATGGGCGGCGTCATGGATAGCCCCGAATGGCGCGAAGCCACCAACAGCCGTCTCGAGGCGGTCACGCGGTTCTGGTCTGCACTGGCCCAAGACCCCAGGCTCTACGCAAAAATAAAGCTACTCGCCCAGGCGCCTGATGTCCTGGGGCATCCCGCCCGCGAAAAGGCCATCGCCAATAGCCTGCGTGACTTCCGGCTCGGGGGTGCGGAGCTCGAGCCCGAGGCACAGCAGGCCTTTGCCGAAATGAGCGCACGACTGGCCGCCTTAGCGCAGAAGTTTTCGGAGCAGCTTCTCGACAGCACCAACGCCAGCCTGGTTGTGGTCGACGACGCGGCCCGGCTACAGGGCATCCCTGAGCCTGTGCGCGCCGCTGCCAAGGCCGAGGCTGAAAAGCGCGGCCTGTCTGCGCCAGCGGTCTTTACCCTGCAGCAGCCAAGCCTCATACCGGTGTTGCAGTTTGCCACCGACCGCGCACTGCGCGAAGAGATCTATTCGAAAAACGCGCGCCGCGCTTCGGAACTCGCCGAGGAAGGCCCGTCTCATGACAACACCCCGGTGATGGGTGAGATTCTGGCCCTTCGTCAGGCACAGGCACGGCTCTTGGGCTTTGCCAATGCCGCAGAAACCTCGCTGGCGGCCAAGATGGCCGACAGCCCCCAGACAGTCGTTGGCTTTCTGCGCGACCTCGCCCAAAAGGCCCGCCCCAGCGCCGAAAAAGATCTTGCAGAGCTCAAGGCCTTCTCCAGGCAAGAGCTCGGGCTCGACCCGCTTGCCCCCTGGGATATTTCGTATGCCAGCGAAAAGCTGCGCCAGTCGCGCTATGCCTTCTCCGAAGAAGAGGTGCGCCAGTACTTCCCCCTGCCGAGTGTGCTCAACGGGCTCTTCTCCATCGTAAAGACCCTCTTCGGCGTTGAGATTCGCCCCCTGCTGGCACTCGCCCCTGCGCCCGTCTGGCATAACGACGTACAGGTGTTTGAGGTACGGCGCAGCGGCGATACGGTGGGGCATCTCTATCTCGACCTTTATGCCCGTGCCACCAAACGTGGTGGGGCTTGGATGGACGACAGCCGTGGACGCCGGCAGCTGCGCAGCAGGCTGCAAAAGCCCGTGGCCCTTCTCACCTGCAACTTTGCCGCTCCCACCGATGGCAAGCCCAGCACACTCACCCACGACGATGTCATTACGCTCTTTCATGAGTTCGGACATGGCCTGCACCACCTGCTTACCCAGGTCGACGACCTGGAGGTCTCGGGCATTAATGGGGTGGAATGGGATGCGGTCGAACTGCCCAGCCAGTTTATGGAGAACTTTTGCTGGGAATGGGACACCCTGCACGGTATGACGGCCCATGTCGATACCGGCGCCCCGCTGCCCCGCGATCTCTACGACCGTATGGTGGCAGCAAAGAATTTCCAAAGTGGGCTATTTATGCTGCGTCAAGTGGAATTCTCGTTATTCGACATGCGCATTCATGCCGAACTCGCCAATTTATCAAGCGAAAACCCAGAGCAGGCCGGCATAGCCATTGCCAAGGTACTTGCCGAGGTGCGCGACGAAGTCGCAGTTATTCAGCCGCCGGCATTTAACCGCTTTGCCCAGAGCTTCTCCCATATCTTTGCCGGGGGCTATGCGGCGGGCTATTACAGCTACAAGTGGGCCGAGGTGCTCTCGGCAGATGCCTATGCCGCCTTTGAAGAGGCCGGGCCCAGTCAGTACAGCATCGTGGGCGAAAAGTTCTGGCGTGAAATCTTGTCCCGCGGGGGATCACGTCCAGCAATGGAATCGTTTCAGGCCTTTCGTGGCCGCCCTCCAAAGCCCGATGCCCTGCTCCGGCACAACGGCCTGGCCCAGGCCGCCTAGCCCCGAGGCAGCACCGTGTCCGGTGGGGGTAGCCTTGGCCTGAAGATCGCCAGCTGGAATGTCAATTCGCTGCGAGTGCGGTTGCCGCACCTGCAGCGCTGGCTTGCTGCCGAGCAGCCCGATCTCGTAGGGCTGCAGGAAACCAAGACCACCGATGACAAGTTTCCCGCAGAGGCGCTGCATGCCTCGGGCTATCGATCGGTCTTCGCGGGGCAGCCTACCTACAACGGCGTGGCGATTCTTATCCGTGATGCGCAGTTTGAGGAGGCTGTCGACTGGTCGGCCCAAGACCCCCGTTTGCCTGACGACCAGAAGCGGCTTATTGCTGCCACGGTCACGCCCAAAGGCACGACCACCCGTCTGCGATTCATGAATGTCTACGTGCCCAATGGCTCCGAGGTGGGCTGTGAGAAGTACGACTACAAGCTGCGCTGGCTTGATGCCCTTAAGACCCGTATCAACAAGGAGATTGCAAGCCAGACACAGCTTGCCCTGGTGGGAGACTTCAATATTGCCCCCGAGGACCGCGACGTCCACGACCCGCAGGCCTGGCACGAAAAGATACTCTGCTCCACCCCGGAGAGGCGCGCCTTCGCAGCGCTGCTGGCCGCAGGGCTTACCGATAGCTTTCGGCAGCACTGCACCGAGCCGGGCTATTTTTCCTGGTGGGATTATCGCCAGGCGGGCTTTCGTCGCGGGCTGGGGCTGCGTATCGACCACGTGCTTTTATCAGCGGGTCTGGCATCGGGCTGCTCCAACGCCCTGATCGACAAAGAACCCCGCAGCTGGGACCAGCCCTCAGACCATGCCCCGGTCGTGGCAAGCGTCTAAGGCGGCCTGCCATCCTCGTGGGCAGAGCTTGGCAGAAGAGGCTTCTGCGGCCAGACCACCAAAGGATGTTGTATGGCCGATGCTCTAAGCCTCTTTCCCCTCTCGGCCTTTTTGGTGGGAATATGGTCTTCGGCACACTGCCTTGCCATGTGTGGCGGGCTCGCCGCGGCAGCCGGCCACCGCAGCCGCATAAGCCCGATACGCAGCAAGGCAGAGCGCGGGCTTGAACTATTTGCCTGGCAGTGGGGCCGAATTACCAGCTATGCCTTCATGGGCGGGGGCATTGCCCCCCCGGGCTGGCCAGACCACCAGTCCGACCACAATCAGGCTAATAACGATCAGTAAGGGGAGAACATCCATTGGGGGCCCCCATCGAACTGGGGCGACGGGAAACCTATGGGCTAGGGTTTATGGCGTTCTGGGGATTCTCAGCCCTGGCAAGCGCCATGACCTATGTGCTTGCCCGTCCGCCCCGCTCTGACCCAGAGGCAAAGTAACTCAGCTCAGCATACGCCTCTGTAAACAGACACCGCAGACGCCGCACAAAACGCGCCACAGCTAGCGTGGCTCCAAGTCTAGCTCTGCAATCTTTCGGGTAATGGTGTTACGGCCCACGCCAAGTAACTGCGCTGCCTCTATGCGTCTGCCACGGGTAAAGGCCAGCGCGGTTCCATAGACAATCGTTTCAAAGTCTTTCTCCCATCGATCCATCTTTGCCGCCTCTCCGGCCTCTTTGTCTTTATTCGCATTGCGCAATGCACGCTCAAGCTCGTTCTTCAGAATAAGCCGCCAGTCAGGCGTGGATGTCATACCCGAGGTGCTTGCTACCGCAGCAGACAAAGCCTCACCCTGTGGGCCAAGGCCAGTACCACTGCCTTGTGAAACCCCAGACTCCTTTACCGCCTCAGGCCCACCTGCCGCACCCGCCTCGCGGTATTCCGGCATACGAATTTCAGGCGGAAGATCCTGCGCCTCTATTCGCTGGCTTGGGGCCATCACGGTCAGCCAATGGCAGAGGTTTTCCAGCTGACGCACATTTCCCGGAAAGGGATGGGCCTGCATCAGGGCAAGCGCCTCGGACGAGAGCAGCTTTGCCTCCACCCCAAGCGACTTCGCTGATTTGCCCAAAAAGAAGTTCGCGAGTTCGGCGATATCGTCCTGCCGGTCGCGTAAGGGCGGCAGCCGCAGGCGAATGACATTAAGCCTGTGAAAAAGGTCTTCGCGAAACCGGCCCTCGCGCACCCGCTGCTCCAGGTTCTGGTGGGTTGCCGCAATCACGCGGACATTGGCCTTTAGCGGCTGATGGCCCCCCACCCGGTAGTAGTTGCCGTCGGACAAAACCCGCAGTAGCCGCGTCTGCAGATCCAGTGACATGTCCCCAATCTCATCGAGAAACAAGCTGCCACCCTCGGCCTGCTCAAACCGACCACGGCGCAGTGACTGCGCCCCAGTAAAGGCACCGCGTTCATGGCCGAAGAGCTCCGACTCCAAAAGGTCGTGGGGAATTGCCGCGGTATTGAGTGCAACAAACGGCATACTGGCCCGTGGGCTATGACGGTGCAGTGCACTGGCAACAAGCTCCTTACCGGTGCCAGACTCCCCAGTAATGAGCACAGTGGCAGAAGACTGCGAAAGCCGTCCTATGGCACGAAAGACCTCTTGCATGGCCGGGGCGTGTCCGAGCATCTCAAGCTGCTCGGGAGAGGCCACACTGCGCTCGGAGTCGTTTGGCATTGACTCGCGCACGGCGCGTTGAATCAAGGCCGTGGCCTCCTCAACGTCGAAGGGCTTCGGCAGGTATTCAAAGGCGCCCCCCTGAAAGGCGGACACGGCACTATCGAGATCCGAGAACCCGGTCATGATGATGACTGGCAGATTGGGAAGACGTGCCTTCACCTGCTCAAGCAGCGCCAGACCCGAGTCCCCTGGCATGCGAATATCGGATACCAGCACCTGGGGCGTGTCGTCCTGAAGCGCACGCATGACCTCTTGGCTGTTTTGAAAGAGCCGGCAGGGCATCTGGGCTCTGTACAAGGCCTTCTCAAGCACCCACCGAATCGAGGCGTCATCATCAACAATCCAAACCGGCTTCATTCGAAAACCTCCTTGGCTACACTTGTGCTGGCAGGGGACCCCCCAGCGGCATCAAAATCAAAAACTCTGTTCCCGTTGACTCGGAACGACAGACGATTACTCCACCATGCTGGTGCACGATGGTCTGAGCAATAGTCAGACCAAGCCCATGGCCCTTAGGGTTTCCAGAGACCAAGGGATAGAAAATTTCATCGCGTATCGCCTCGGGTATGCCCGGGCCATCGTCACGAATCGATAAAGACAGGGCAAGCCGATACCGGCGGCGGTGCAGGGTAACCTGACGCGACACGCGGGTTTTAAGCCAGATCGTGCCAACACCTTGGACCGCCTCTGCCGCATTGCGCACGATATTCAAGGCCATCTGAATCAGCTGCTCAGAGTCACCCTGCATCTCCGGCAGGCTGGTGTCATAGTCGCGAATCACCTTTAGGCCTTTTGGAAACTCCGAGAGCACCAGCGTGCGTACCCGCTCGAGCACCGAATGGATATTCACCGATGACTTGGTTAGGCTCCTGCGCACCGGCGCAAGCATCTGATCCACCAGAGACTGCAATCGGTCTGATTCCTTGATAATGACCTCGGTGTATTCCTTCAGGGCGCGCGTGGGCAGCTCTGCATCCAGCAGCTGCGCAGCACCACGAATACCGCCAAGTGGGTTCTTTACTTCATGGCCCAGGTTACGCAGTAACAACTGGTTCATCTGCATCAGGGCCGCCTGCCGCTCCTCGCGGTCGATGCGTTGAAAGGCATCAGGCTCACGCAGCTCAATGCTCGCCAGAATGCGAGGCTCTTCCACGACCGTTACCGTGGTGTCGAGCACCTGCATCCCGCGGCCTGCAAGCTGCCATGCCATCTGCAGACGCTTTACAGAAAACTGCCGGGCCCCGCATTCCGCAATTAGCCTATCGGCCTCACTACTGTCACCCACAATATCGTTAAGCCGATGCCCCGCGATCAGCGCAACCGAACAGCCCAGCAGGTTTTCCCCTGCGGCATTCACATGGACCAGACAGCCTTTATCGTCCATCAACACGATGGCGGTACTTAACAGGTCGAGGTCGTCGAAACCAGCATTCTTCATAGGTCGCACCGGCCCTGATGGCCTAAAAAAAAGGGGCGACGAATCGCCCCTTTTCTGACTCAGTTCGGCCAAGACAGCGGGCATGTTCCCAGCCGCTTAGAGCGAGTAGTACATATCAAACTCCACCGGGTGGGTGGTCATACGGAACCGCGTTACCTCTGCCATCTTCAGATCCATATAGGCATCGATCATGGCATCGGTAAACACGCCACCGCGGGTGAGAAACTCACGGTCTTTATCGAGACACTCGAGGGCCATATCGAGCGAGGAACAGACAGTGGGAATCTTCTTGTCTTCTTCAGGAGGCAGGTCGTAGAGGTTCTTATCGGCAGCCTCACCTGGATGAATCTTATTCATCACGCCGTCCAGACCGGCCATCATCATGGCTGCAAATGCAAGATAGGGGTTGGCGGTGGGGTCGGGGAACCGGACCTCAATGCGCCTACCCTTCGGGTTACTCACATAGGGAATGCGAATCGAGGCCGAGCGGTTGCGGGCTGAGTAAGCAAGCTTTACCGGCGCCTCAAATCCCGGCACCAGACGCTTATAGCTATTGGTACCGGGGTTGGTAATAGCATTAAGCGCGCGGGCATGCTTAATAATCCCGCCAATGTAATGCAGCGCAAACTCAGACAATCCCGCGTAGCCGTTTCCAGCAAAAAGGTTCTGGCCGTCCTTCCAGATCGACTGGTGGCAGTGCATACCCGAGCCGTTATCGCCCACGACCGGCTTGGGCATAAAGGTGGCGGTCTTTCCATAGCTTGCAGCCACATTCATCACTACGTACTTCAGAATCTGCGTCCAGTCAGCACGACGCGTCAGCGTGGTGAACTTGGTGCCAATCTCGCACTGGCCGGCGCCTGCCACCTCATGGTGGTGTACCTCAACGGGTACGCCCATTTGCTCGAGAATCAGGCATATCTCCGACCGGATATCCTGCAAGGAATCCACCGGCGGAACGGGGAAGTAGCCGCCCTTGACCGCGGGACGGTGGCCAAGATTGCCGCCGTCGTACTCAATACCGGTCGACCAGCTCGCCTCTTCTGCCTTGATCTTGACACCGCAGCCAGACATATCAACATTCCAGGTCACGCCATCGAAAATGAAGAATTCGGGTTCGGGGCCAAAGTAGGCGGAATCGCCCACACCAGAGGCCTTTAAGAACGCCTCTGCGCGCTTGGCAATCGACCGGGGATCAAGCTCATAGCCCTTACCATCGGACGGCTCCACCACATCACAGGTAATGTTGAGCGTCGACTCTTCACGAAAGGGGTCGAGCACGGCAGTCTCAGGGTCCGGCATCAGCAGCATGTCAGAGGCCTCAATGCCCTTCCAGCCCGCGATAGAAGAGCCATCAAAGGCATGCCCCGACTCAAATTTGTCCTCTTCCACCGCGTGCGCGGGCACCGAAACGTGCTGCTCCTTGCCGCGGGTATCGGTGAAACGGAAATCAACGAACTTCACCTCGTTGTCCGAGATCATTTTCAAGACATCTTTGGGACTTGCCATAGGAACGCTCTCCTGAATTGAGAAGGGTTGAAATAAAACGACTCGGAGGGAGTATGCAGTTTCCGTGCCGGGCTTAAAAGCCCGATATCTGGGCTATTTACGCTTTATAATAATGCATACCGCACTTATTTAGTGCGTTTGTGCACTAAATCAGGAATACAGGCCTGCTATTCGGGCAAAAATAGGGCCTGAAGATCATTCAGAAAATCCATGCCCCGCTCGGTTGCCCTCCAATGGCCAGCCTCTGTCTTCAGTAAGCCTTTGGCCTGAGCGCTAGCTATTGCGGGCAGAAGATCCTCTACCGGCCGCCCAGTGCGCTCCGTGTAGGCAGTCACGGCCACGCCCTGCACCAGACGCAGCCCATTGAGCATAAACTCAAACGGCAGGTCGGCCCTGGGCACGGGGCGCGACTTGCGGTGGCTACCATCGCCCCGGGCAACGGCCACCTGGTAGCTGTCACCACCCTGCGGCTGACGGGTGCAGGTCTGCCGAAGAATCCCAGCCTCGGGGAGGCTAAGCTTACTGTGGGCCCCGGCCCCAATCCCCAGATAGTCGCCAAACTGCCAGTAGTTCAGGTTGTGCTGGCAGACCTGACCCAAACGGGCAAAGGCAGAGACCTCATAGCGGAGAAAGCCCGCCGCCGCCAGCCGGTCCAGGAGAGCGGTCTGCATCTGGGCAATCAGGTCCTCATCAGGGAGTTCTGGCGGACGGGCTGCAAAAAGGGTATTGGGCTCAAGCGTAAGCTGGTAAAGAGAAAGATGCCCCACCCCCAGTCCCAGCGCGCATGCAAGGTCGGCGCTCGCCTGCTTAGCGGTCTGACCAGGCAGGCCGTACATCAGGTCCAGGTTCACGCGGTCAAATACCGCCACTGCAGCTGCCACGGCCTCTAGAGCCTGCGTGCCAGAGTGCATCCTGCCCAGCGCCTTTAGGCTTGGGCCATGAAATGACTGAACCCCTATCGATACCCGGGTAACGCCCGCCTCCCGATAGGCCCTCCAGTCAGCAGACTCGCCTTGTGCGGCCGCCGGATTGGCCTCCATAGTCACTTCGGCGCCCGCTGCGATGCGCAGACGCGCCCGCACCGCCATGAGCAGGCGATCGATCAGATCGGGGGCAAAGAGATTCGGAGTCCCCCCGCCCATAAATATCGACTGCACCGAACGGCCCCAGACCTGGGCCAGCGACATCTCAAGGTCACGCACCAGGCAGTCCACATAGCCAGCCAGAGACTCGTTGCCACGCGTCTCATGGGAATTGAAGTCGCAATAGGGGCACTTCCGAAGACACCAGGGCAGGTGTATATACAGGCTCAACGGTGGCGGGCTAGAGGGTACCGAGGCATCCTCGGCGGCCGTGGACGCTTTAAGAATAGGCATGGCCATAGACCGCAACAAACTGCCTGATCGCTTCGGCGCGATGGCTCACGGCATTTTTCTCCAGGGGCGACAACTCGGCTGCCGTGCGCCCAAGGCGGGGGTCATAAAAAACACAGTCGTAGCCAAATCCATGGCTGCCGGCAGCAGCACGGGCCACACGGCCAGGCCATAGACCGCAGCCTACTATCGGCATGGGGTCATCGGCATGCCGCACAAAGGCAATCACCGAGACAAATCGGGCCGAACGGTCTGTCTCAGGGACATCCTGCATGCGGTGCAAAAGCCACTGCCAGTTGGCCGTATCTACCGAGAGGTTCTCGCTTCCGGGCAGCAGAAGGCCGCCCGCCTGGGCCACCGCATCGTCATAGAACCGCGCAGACCGAACCCCGGGCGCACCCCCGAGGGCATCGACGACCAGGCCAGAGTCATCGGCAATTGCCGGGAGTCCCGTACCGCGACTGGCATGCCGCGCCTTTTCCAAGGCGTTTTCAAGAAAGCTGGAAAATGGCTCCGCGCAGGGCACGACCCCAAGCGCTGCCTGCGCTCTGAGGCGCACCCCCAGGCCTTCCAGCAGCCTTTGCATCTCAGCCACCTTACCCGGGTTACCGGTGGCCAAAACCCAATCGTCTTGCAAGGCTAGACCCCCCGCGCCGCCTGCAGCGCCTCGCCATCAGCCATCAGCCCGCGCTGCAGGGCATGCAGTTGGGAAATACCATGGGCTGCCAGATCCAGAAGCGTCTGCAGCTGCGCCCTCGAAAAAGGCGCAGCCTCGGCAGTGCCCTGCAGCTCAATAATGCCCCCCGAACCCAGCATGGCCACATTCATGTCCGTGTCACAGCCCGAGTCCTCTTCATAGTCTAGGTCCAGTAGCGCGACTCCCCGCACCATGCCCACCGAGATGGCGGCCACGGGCTCACGAAAGGCAGCACCCAGACGGGCTGCGGTTTCGGCATCAGGCGCCCGGGCTGCGGTGGTCATAAGGGCATCGAAGACCGCCAGGCAGGCACCAGTAACGCTTGCCGTGCGTGTGCCGCCATCGGCCTGCAGCACGTCACAGTCCACGGTGATCGTCCGCTCACCAAGGGCCTTTAGGTCAACCACCGCCCTCAGGCAGCGACCAATAAGCCGCTGGATCTCCAGGGTGCGGCCAGACTGCTTACCGCGCGCGGCCTCTCGATCACTGCGGGTATGGGTAGACCGCGGCAGCATGCCGTATTCGGCGGTCACCCAGCCCCGGCCTGCCCCTCGCAAAAAACCCGGAACCTTATCCTCCACCGAGGCAGTGCAGAGCACCTTGGTGTTGCCAAAACAGACCAAGACCGACCCCTCGGCATGGCAGGTGTAACGGCGGTGCAGTAGCACTGGACGCAGACAGTCTGCCGCGCGATTGGCCGCGCGCGGCTGCGAGGCCTGATCGGGTAAGACCCCCAGGTTTTGCGACATAAGTTCTCCTTGCTGGTTTGCCTGTATCGGGAGTCCGTACAATAGCGCGACTATGCCTGTTAGCAGCATGACCGGATTTGGTTCCGCCCAGATGCCCACCCCTCTTGGCCTGGTCCAGGTCGAGATTCGTTCGGTAAATAACCGATTCTTTGAGCTCGGGCTGCGCCTGCCCGAAGACCTCCGCAGCCTGGAGCCCTCGATTCGCGAAAGGCTTGCCCGTATCTTGCCCCGCGGCAAGGTGGAGGTGCGGTTCAGCGTTCTGCGCGATACCGCTGCCTCGGCCGAATCGGTCTCGCCCAACTTCGACCGCATCGACTCCCTGGTGCGGCTGCAGGAAAGACTCGAGAGCCAATACCCCTCGGCAATCGCCCCGTGGCGCATGGCCGAGCTGCTGAGCTTTCCGGGGGTTCTCACCAGCCCTACCGCAGGCGTCGATGGTCTGCCGCAGGAAACCCTGCTGTCTGTCTTTGACGCTGCAGTTCAAAGCCTCGAGGCCTCCCGGCAGGCCGAAGGCAATAAACTTGCCCAGGCAATTACCGAGCGAATCTCTACCCTCATACAGCTTCAGACTGAGGCCGCCCGGCTGCTACCCGAGGCACTCGAGGCCCAGCGCGCCAAAATCCGCACACGGCTGCAAGAGGCATTTGGGCAGGCGCCCGGTTCCGATCTGCAGCCCGAGGCCATGGCTGTCATTCTTGCCGAGCGTATTCAGCAGGAGGCCCATGCCGCAGCTGGTCGGGCCGATATCGCCGAAGAGCTCGACAGGCTGCAAGTACATATACAGGCGGTGAGGCAGGCACTGGATAAGCCCAGCGATCAGCCGCAGGGCAAGAGGCTGGATTTTCTCTGCCAGGAGCTCCATCGGGAGGCCAACACCCTTGGCGCGAAGTCTTCGCATCTCGGCCTGACCCAGGTGTCTATGGAAATGCGCCTGACCATCGAGCAGATTCGCGAGCAGGTGCAGAACATCCAATGAGCGAAGATACCGGTGCGTCTTCTGCCCCTTTTCATAGTGCGTCCAAGATAGGCCGACTGGTTATCATCGCGGCACCCTCAGGGGCCGGCAAGACAAGCCTTGTGCGCGGCCTGCTCGCCGATAAGAGCCTTGGGCTTTCGCTTTCGGTTTCCACCACCACGCGCCCTCCACGGCCTGGAGAGGCGCACGGGCGCGAGTACTTCTTTACCAGCGAGGCAGACTTTCTCACCCGCAAGGCCCAGGGTGAGTTTCTGGAGTGGGCCCTGGTACATGGCAATTACTACGGCACATCACGCGCCTGGATCAACCAACAAAGAGCCCAGGGGCGCCCCGTGCTGCTTGAGATTGACTGGCAAGGCGCTGCCCAGATTCGGCAGAGCTTTCCCCCCCAAGAGCTGTGCAGCATTTTTATTCTGCCGCCTTCTCTTGAGGCACTCAGGCAACGACTGCAGTCTCGCGCACAGGATAGTGCGGCAGTTATTGAAAAGAGAATTCAGGCCGCCGAAGACGAAATTTCTCACGCCGAAGAATTTGACCATGTTATTATGAATCAAGAATTTACGACCGCTTTGACCGAGCTTACCGCGATTGTGCGATCGGCAACTCTGCCTCCCCTCTAAAGGATTTTTACCCATGGCCCGCATCACTGTAGAAGACTGCCTCACCTATGTCCCCAACAGGTTTGAGCTCACCCTGGCGGCTACTTACCGCGCCCGCCAACTGGCACAAGGGGCCACCCCAAAGGTAGATGCCCGCGATAAGCCCACCGTGGTGGCCCTGCGCGAGATCGCGGCTGGCCAGGTGGGCAGAGAAATGCTGCGCAAGGTACCCATGTAGCTGCTGTCATGGGTCCGAGTCAGGCCTTCTGAATCTATTCGACACCAGATGGTCTTGCTATGGCTAGCGTACTCGCACCCACCCGAACTCCCTCCTCTGCCGATAAGGTTATTTCGGTATCACCCCTTCTCGAACGGGCCTCGTATCTCAGCAGCGAAGACCAAACCCGCCTCGTAGACGCCTTTCGGTTTGCTGATGCAGCCCACCTGGGTCAGTCTCGCCAGTCCGGTGAACCTTATATCTCCCATCCCATTGCCGTCGCAGAGGTCTGCACCCAGTGGCGACTGGATGCCGATGCCCTGATTGCCGCTTTGCTGCATGACACCGTAGAAGACTGCGGGGTTACCCAGACACAGATCGCCAAGCAGTTTGGCTCCACCGTTGCCATGCTGGTCGAAGGACTCACCAAGCTTGACAAGGTGAGCTTTAGCAACCGCGAAGAGGCCCAGGCCGAAAATTTTCGCAAGATGCTGCTGTCAATGGCCGACGATGTCCGGGTCATTCTCATTAAACTGGCCGACCGGCTTCACAATATGCGCACGCTTTCGTCCACCTCGGCAGTCAAGCGTACACGTGTGGCCCGCGAGACGCTTGATATCTACGCCCCTATTGCCCATCGGCTGGGGCTTAACGAGATCTTCCGCGAGTTCGAAGACCTCTGCTTCGATGGCCTCTACCCTCGGCGGTCTGCGGTGTTACAAAAGGCCCTGAAGGCCGCGCGCGGTAATCGCAAAGAAATCGTCGGGCGGATCCGAACCCAGATCTGCGAACAACTACCCCATTTCGGCATCAACGCTGAGGTCTCCGGCCGCACCAAGAGTCTGTATTCCGTCTACCTGAAGATGAAGGAGAAACACCTCAGCTTTGCCGAGGTACTCGATATCTACGGGTTTCGCGTGTGCGTGTCGTCCATCCCCGAATGCTATATCGCGCTCGGTGCCCTGCATGCGCTCTTTAAGCCCGTGCCCGGAAAGTTCAAAGACTACATTGCACTGCCAAAGTCCAATGGGTATCAGTCACTGCATACCGTGGTCGTGGGCCCGCTTGGTACGCCCTTGGAGTTCCAGATTCGCACCCACCAGATGCATCAAATGGCCGAGGCCGGCGTGGCAGCGCATTGGCTCTACAAAGAACACGCCGCATCGGCTACGCCCCTGCAGCGTAAGGCCCACGAATGGATGCAGTCCCTCTTGTCGGTGCAGTCCCGCGACCCCAAAGACTTTCTCGACCATATCAAGATTGACCTCTTCCCCGATGTCATCTATGTCTTTACGCCCACGGGCGAGATTCGGGAACTGCCCAAGGGATCAACCCCCGTGGACTTCGCCTATATGGTGCATACCGATGTCGGAAATCGTTGCACCGGAGCCACCATTAACAACGAAGTCAAGCCGCTCGACACGGAGCTGCGCAACGGCGACCTGGTGCGTGTGGTTACCCAGCCCACCGCCACGCCACACCCAGGCTGGCTTGGGTTCGTGCGTACCGCCCGGGCACGCTCCCAGATTCGGTATAACCTGAAAACCAGCACCCGCGAACGGGCCGTTGCATTCGGCAGAAGGCTGCTGGATTCCGCCTTAAAGGCGCTGGGCAGCCCAGGGGTCGATGATCCCAGCCTGAACTGGTCGCAGTTCTTTCATGAAATCCCCGCCAACGACCGTGACGGGCTCCTAGAGGCAATTGGCCTGGGACACCTGCTAGCCAACGTGGCCGCAAGGCGGCTCTTACCCAGCCCCGGCAGTGGCGATGGCGATACCCGGCCGCGGGCCCGCCGCCTCACTCCGGCTGCAGAGCGTGCCCTTCAGCTCTCTATGGAGCACCTGACTGCCCAGCACGACCTGGGCATTACCGTCAATGGCTCAGAGGGCACGGCGGTGCAGTATGCGCCCTGCTGTCATCCCATTGCAGGCGATACCTCTTGGGGCTATATGCGCGGCGGAGCGGGGCTACTGATTCACCGGGCAAGCTGCGGCTATGCCCGAAGGCAGCGCCCCAAAGACCCCAATCGCTGGGCCGACATCATCTGGGGAGACCCAATCTACCGAACCTTCGAGACCCACCTGAACATCGATGTCAAAGATTCCCCAGGTGCTCTGGCAAAGGTTGCAGGCGCAATTTCTGCCTCGGAGGCAAATATCATCGACCTCACCATTGAGCGTCGCGGCGGGGGGTTTTCCACACTCAAGGTGGTTCTTGAGGTTCGGGGCCGGGTCCACCTGGCCGATGTCCTGCGCCGGGTACGGCTTACCGCTTCGGTAAATCGGGCAGTACGTCTGTTGCGGCACAGCCTGAAAGGATCCAGCAGGCTAACAGCCGGCAATCGTCATTCGGTCGACGAGTAAAGAGCCCGTGGTTTTATTGCCGCGGGTAAGCGTATCGCCTCCAATCGCTACCAGGCCTCGGTACATATCTTTGAGGTTTCCAGCAATGGTGAACTCCTCCACCGGATACTGAATCTGACCCTGGTCTACCCAGTATCCAAAGGCTCCGCGCGAATAGTCTCCGGTAATGGGGTTTACGCCCTGGCCCATTACCTCGGTTACCAGAATGCCCCGTCCCATGAGCCGTAACAGGCCCTCAAGACCGCCAGCGGGAGGGTTCTTCCGGCTGGCCAACTCCAGGTTATGCGAACCGCCGGCATTGCCCGTGGTGGGCAGTCCGAGCTTTCGGGCCGAATAGCTAGACAAAAAATAACCCGCAACACGTCCCGCATCAATTACCTTGCGCCGCTGCACCCTTACACCCTCATCATCAAAGGGCGTGCTGCCACTGGCGCCCGGCAGGAAGGGGTCTTCGACCAGGCTGATGTCCTTGAAAAAGATCTCTTTGCCCATGCTATCCAGAAGAAAACTTGCCTTTCGGTAAAGCGCCGAGCCCGATAAGGCCTGCACCAGAGACCCAATCAGCCCCACCGCTATGGGCGCCTCAAAGATTACCGGTATCTGCTGCGTCTCGAGACGCCGGGCATTCAGACGGGACAAGGCCCGCTTAGCCGCGTAGGCACCAATCTCAGCCGGCGCTGCAAGCTCCGATGGATTTCGGCTTGTGGTGTACCAGTCGTCTCGCTGCATCGCCGACTTCTCCTGGGCAATCGGCGCTACCGAGAGAAAGTGCCGGCTGTAGGGGTAGCCGCCCAGAAACCCCCGGCTGTTGGCAGAACAAAACTGCCCATGGCTTGCAGAGACACTGGCGCCATCTGAATTGCGAATACGACGATCTACTGCACGGGCAGCGGCTTCAGCCTCTTTGGCCATGTCTGTTGCCTGCTCGGGCGTGACCTGCCAGGTATGAAATAGGTCAAGGCTGGGGTGAGGCCCTCGGGCCAGATCCGCCTCCTCGGGCAGCCCGGCATAGGGGTCTTCCGCCGTGTACTTGGCAATATCAAGGGCCTTCTGTACCGCGTCTTGCAGGGCAGTATCGGAGAGGTCAGACGTGGTTGCATGTCCTCGCCGCTGACCAAGGTACACCGTTACGCTGGCGCCACGGTCGCGGGTATGTTCCAAGGTCTCCAGCGCACCCATGCGCACAGTAACCGAGAGCCCCGAACTCTCCGACACCTCGGTGGCAGCGTCTGTGGCCCCAAGGTCACGGGCCATCTGAAGCATCTTCTGGTTCAAGGCCGCAAGGCCTGCGGCGTCATAGAAAAAAGGGCTGGGGGCGGAATGCGTTGTTTTCATGGGGTCAGATCTTACCCGTAACGCCCACCGTTGACTTGTCGATCTCGGCAATAAATCTGGGCAATAATCACAGGCATGAGCCCCAGTTCCCACCCTGCCCGTTTTGGCCTTGTTTCGATTAGCGATCGTGCCAGCCAAGGTGTCTACAAGGACGAAGGGCTGCCCAGTCTCAAGTCTTGGCTGTCTCGGGCCCTGATCAGCCCATGGGAGAGCATCGAAAGGCTAATCCCCGACGAGCGCCCCATAATCGCCCAGACCCTGATTGACCTCGTCGACCACCAGGGCTGCGACATAGTCTTTACCACCGGCGGCACGGGGCCGACGCCTCGTGACGTTACCCCAGAAGCCACTCTCGATATCGCCGATCGTGAGCTCCCCGGGTTTGGCGAACAGATGCGTCAGATCTCTCTGGCCTTTGTTCCCACGGCTATTCTCTCGCGTCAAACAGCGGTTATTCGGGGCAGATCGTTGATCGTAAACCTGCCAGGACGGCCGCGGTCAATTCAAGAGACTTTAGAAGGCCTGCGTAATTCGGATACCGGCGCCATCGAGGTCTCGGGGCTTTTTGCTGCTATTCCTTATGGCCTGGAACTGATCGGCGGCCCCAGCCTGTTCACCAACGAGACCGTGTGTAAGGCGTTTCGTCCGAAAAAGTGACGAAAAGAAGCAAGACCTTTTCCAGTCACGATGGCTATTTCTGCTGTGCCTCAAGCAGGCGACGCAGTTGCGCGAGCTCCTCGCGTACCTTGGCCATCTCCTGCTGCATAATCTCCGTGTCCGCATCTACCCGCGCCACCATCGCATCTTCTACCCGGTGATTCTCCTGCGCCTGGGTAGAGGTAATGGCATTTACGATGACCGCGATAAAAAGATTAAGCATCGTAAAGGTAGATACCAAAATAAATATGACAAAAAAGATCCATGCCTGAGGGTAGACTTCCATTACGGGGCGTGCGATTCCCATAGACCAGCTCTCAAGCGTCATTACCTGAAAAAGGGTATACGCACTAGCGTCAAGGCTTCCAAACCATTCAGGAAATGACTGCGAAAAGAGCTTCGTGGCAATCACCGAGGCCACGTAAAACACGATGGCGATAATCGCAAAGACCGAACCCAAGCCGGGAATCGCAGTAAGCAGGCCGCCCACAACGCGGCGCATACTTGGCAGCTTCGTGACCAGACGCAAAACGCGCAGTACCCGCAGCGCACGCAAAACGGCAAAGGGTCCCGATGCCGGAAGCAGCGCAATACCCACCACGATCACATCAAAAATACCCCAAGGGTCTTTGAAGTACCGCCACCCGCGCGCGGCAATGAGAAGCGCTATCTCCAGTACAAAAACCCCAAGAATAATGCTGTCGAGCCGCAGTAAGAGCGGCCCCCAGTCTGCCATGATTGCTGGGCTGGTCTCCATACCGAGAATGACCGCGTTCACAACAATCAGGACAATAATAGTTCGCTGAATAATGGGCTGGCTAACCCATTGGTCAAGGGCAAGTCGCCAGTCTCCCGGCGCAGATGTTGTGGGTTGCATAAAGGGGGTTTTCGAAAGGATGTGGAAAAGGGAATTGAAAGGGGATGGTAAAGGTGATTGGCGAGGGGTTGCCGAAGGGTTACCAATCAGCCTCTATCTTAGCGGGGCTGTCGACAGCTCTCCACCGCTGTATTTCCTCGTATATTTCAGTAAATCCAAATTCCAACGGACCAACGCAGGCTACCCGTATCCATGAAATGCTAACGCCTCGGCGGATTTGGGATTTTTCTTCCGATCCACTATGAGACCAATAACGCTAGACATCAGCCAGGGTCTGCCGAATTATTGGCTTTCTCAAGACATTCGAGCGTTTCCAGGGCCCGCGCAGCCTCTCGCTCCAGCAGTCACGCGCGTGGGTCCGATCGACTGCCCCTTCCCGGTTGACAGTCCACACGAGATTCGCCCCGATCTTGTCAAGCTGCCTGACTCCGAGCCAGTGCTGATCGTCGATCAGCCACTGACGCAGTGGAGAGACTATCTAAGGCAGAAGATTCAGAGGCTGAGGTCTGCGAAGGCCTTCGTCTATGCAGGTGACCTCAGCCCCAATGAGCTGCAGTTCTGGGCGCAGCAGGTAACCTTCGCCCTTTCCGCGCTGCTTCCCCACGGGCCGGTCCGCGCCAACGGCGCCCTTCCCTGGATTGGCAGCGAACCACCTGCTAATCCCATCGATTTTTTTTTCGGGCTCAGCCTCAGCCTGCAAGAAGACCTTGTCCTGATGGCCCCAGGCCATCGTTCACCGCCATTTTCGACCGACGAAAATCCGTTGCGCGCACGACTCCTGTCGGTGTGCTTTCCCAGCGGGTGGGTTCCCGAGGAAAAGTGCAATCAGTCGCTCTTTGCCATACACATGCCTGTTGCCGACAACAGTCGCATCCAGAAGGCGGCGGACGCACTATCCTCAGCCATGACCCAGAAAGGGCCTTTTGTGCGTTTTGTCTACACGGTTGCGCCCGATAGCGGAATGTCGCGCGACCCTGGCCAGCCCGCCTGGGTTGACTTCAATGGGCTAGAGAATCTCTGGTTTCGCGTTGAACGGCAGGTCACCATTCCCCTGGCGGGCGTGGGCAGTCTTTTCCTCATTCGTCTATTCGTTGTGCCACTTCCGGAGGTACTTGGTAAGCCTGGAAGGTCCAAGGTACTGGCGGAGGCACTCGACTCAATGTCCCCAGCCCTAAGGACATATAAAGGGCTGCACCATATCGCCCCAGGGCTGATTGATGCGCTGGTAAATCATGCAAACAAAGAGGAACCCAGCGCCTAGCGCCTTCACACACCCCTTGAAACAGCGCGGGAACAGAGTGTCGTTGGTCCTTATAGGGTATGTTCATACCGAAGCGACAGCCGCAGCCTGCCAGCGCGGCGCTCGGTGTCCAGGCGATCGCCTTCCTCAAACCGCCGTGTGCTCAGGGTTTCCGTTTTTGATCGGGTGATATCTTGCAGACTCAATCGTAGACGGCGGTTAGTACCGAGGGTATACACCCCATAGGCCTCAAGTGAGAGACGATCGCCATCATCTGCCCAGGCGCGCGGATCGACTTGGTACCGCGCCGCCTTTGTGAATCCCAGGCTCACGCCGTAGCGCAAGGCCGACTTCGCGGGACGCGCATCCAGACCCAGCTTCGCCTCCCAGAGCGGCTGGCCTGGCAGCCGGTTGTCCGGTCCAGGAAGATCGCGTAAGTGTGACCAATATCGGCTCCATGATGCCCGCAGTTCCAGCCCCGGCTGGGACCCCACCCATGGGCCCAGCCACTGACCCCACATCTTCGCAGGACCCCTTGCCTCAAGCTCGACACCGATGAGCTCCGCCTCACCCAGATTGCGTGGCCGAGTTACCCAACGCGCCGCATTCGACCAAGACACCGCCTCAAGCTGCGTTACCCGCCGCTGCACATCGATGATTCGTTTCCAGAAGACTCCTGCCGAGAGAAGGCTGCTCGGGGCTGGAGAGCGCTCAAGACTGAAGTCAATACCCCAAGACTGCTCTGGCTTGAGTTGCGGATTGCCTACGGAATCCGGTGCATCCAGGGAATTCATCTGGTCCACAGGAAACCGCGATGAAATCCGTGGCGAGGAGAGCAGATCGCTCGCGCGGGTGGGCTTGTAGGCATGACTCAGACTCCACCGATAGAGCAGACTTGGCGCGTCTATTGGGCGGTAGACCAGACTTAAGGATGGCGAGGTTTGGGCAGTTCGATTCTCATCTCGCAAAAGGCCGCCAAAGGTTTTCAATACGGTATTTATCTCTTCATGCCGAAGCCCGCCGAGTACCGCCCACGCACCCTTGGGATTCCAGTCCCACTGACCGAAGGCTGCCCAGCGGGTACGGCGCTGGTCAATACGGCCGCCCCACCCCGTCTCGGTAAAGCGCCCATCAACCTGCGTCGCCTCCGTGTCGTCCTGCCAAGAGGTTTCAAACTCAAGGCCCAGCGTCTGTTCATCAGAATCGACGAATCGTTTAACCTTGGCGGTTGCCAACAGGCTCTGCTCCTGGGTCTCGCTGTCTGTGTCCCGGCGTTGGCTTGACAGGTCTGTTCGCTCAGCGAGGCTATTGGCGCGACGCTGAAGAACATAGACCGACGGCGTGATCGCGGTCTCCAGAAGCAGGTTGGACGGCAGCGGCCGTTTGAGCAGAAACAAGACGCGACCAAAGGCATAGTCTGATGTCTGCGTAGCCTCCTCAAGGCTAAAGGGTGCAGCAAACCGAAGTGGATCCTCGCCCTGCCAAGGGTCTACCAGAGTGCGGCTTCGGGTCTTACCCTGCACGGCAAACAAAAGCGGCCGAATCGTGAGGCTGCCCGCATCGGAAAAAGACCGCATTGTCTGGCCGCGCAGGCTTAGTCCCAGACGGTCAGACTGCGAACGCACCCTGGATGACTGGCCTGCCCCGCTATTGGGCGTCACGTCAGGAGCAAAGACAACCACCTGGTCAACCACATTGTCCTGGTTCTGACCGAATACAGTCACCGACACCATCGTATCCTCACCGGCCCAGCCGCCTTGCTGGGTGAGGCCAAACCGAAACCCCTGCAGGTCACGCTCGCCCAAGGTCAGGCCCGCACCCAGGTCACGGCGTCCACGCGCAAGGCCCTCGCGCGTGACGATATTAATGGTGCCCGCCACCGCCTGCCCACCTGTCTCGGCGGTGGGAACCCGCAGAATCTCTAGGCGCTCAACCTGATCGGGGGCAATCGTATCTACGCTAAAACCTCGGCCTGCCGGCTGGCCATCGATAAGAATCTGGGTATACGACTCTTGCATTCCCCGCATACGCGGACCACCCCCGCCTGCCGGAATGCTCACACCCGGCTGACGCCGCAGAACATCTTCAAGGCTCGTATCACCATACTTCTGGATCTCGTCTCGCCCCACCACCGTCTTCACAGAGTTTGCATAGCGCCGTTGCTCAAGATCACTGAGCCGCTGGGCGCGCACCTCGATTTCCTCCATCGGCTGGGGCCGCAGATCGCTCGCCTCAAAGGGCAGTGTCTGTGCCAATGCAGAAGAGGCCCCCCAAAGGCCCCATGCAAGCCATCCGATGCGTGTATGGTTCATGGTGAACAGCAACGTCGTGAATCCCTTCTTTTCTCGTGACCTTTTCCGGCAGGGTCCTTTTCTATGCTAACCCTTTCTCGGCTGATCTTTGCGGTATTGGTACTCAGTAGCGCCACTACGCATGCGGTTTTTGCCCAGACCAGTGCGGCTACAGCACCCGAGGCAGCAAGCCTCTGGCAGACAAAGCCGCACTGGCGGTTCAACACCTTTGCCGTTGCAACAGCCCACCCGCTCGCCTCGGAGGCGGGCGCTGCGATGATTCGGCAGGGAGGAAATGCGATTGATGCAGCCATTGCTGCACAGATGGTTCTGGGCCTGGTGGAACCCCAATCAAGTGGGCTTGGCGGCGGAGGGTTTCTTGTCTACAGCAGCGGCAGCGCTGTGATCGCCTATGACGGCCGAGAAACAGCGCCTGCGGCAGTCTCGTCCAACCTGTTTCTGCAGGCGGATGGTTCAGGCCAGCCTGAGCCTATCGCGTTTGCCAAAGCGATGGTAGGTGGCAGGGCGGTAGGAGTACCGGGCCTTCTGGCAATGCTTCACCTCGCCCACCAAGACCACGGTAGGCTGGCATGGCCTACGCTGTTCCTACCCGCCATCCGTTTAGCGGAAGAAGGCTTTCCCGTGGGTCAGCGACTGCACAGCCTGCTGGCGCGTGACAGATACCTACGACTAGATCCAGAGGCAGGCCGCTATTTTTATAACCCACAAGGGGATCCCTGGCCCGTTGGCCACCTGTTGAAAAACCCGGCGCTTGCCGATCTGCTGAAGGGCATCGCCCGTCATGGGCCTGCATTTTTGTATAAGGGCTCTGTTGCAGAGGCGATCAGCAAAAGCGTGCAGTCGCACGAGACCAACCCAGGGATGCTCAGCGCGAACGACATGGGAAGCTACCAGGCGCTGCGCAGGCAGCCCATTTGCTTCGACTGGCAGCCAGTGAACACAAAACGCCTGCGTGTCTGCGGAAGCCCCCCGCCCAGTTCCGGAGCGATCGCCATTGGCCAGATACTTGGCATTTTGGCGCATCGCCCCGATCTTGATACCCCGGAGCAGCGAGACCACGCCTACCTGGAGGCGGCCCGTCTTGCCTTTGCAGACCGAGACCACTATGTCGCCGATCCCGACTTTATCGACCCACCTGCCGGCACCTGGCAGTCGTTGCTACGGCCCGGGTATCTGCAGGAACGCGCAGCCCTGATCAAGGAAAAAAGTCTCGGCCGCGCCACGCCTGGCAGTCCTCCCGACGTCAAGAGCAGAGAGTTATCGCTTGGCACCATGCAGGCCCAGCCTGAGGGCGGAACAACCCACCTCAGCATCATTGACCCACAGGGAAACGCTCTGGCCCTTACCAGTTCCATTGAGTCCGCATTCGGCGCGCGACGCATGGTGCACGGCATGCTTCTGAACAACCAGCTCACCGACTTTAGCTTTCGCACAGAGGATGCCCAAGGCCGACCCATTGCAAACCGCCCGGCACCGGGAAAACGTCCCAGGTCATCGATGTCGCCCACTCTCGTTTTTGATGGCGCCGCCCAACAGCCCATCGCCAGCCTGGGAAGCGCCGGCGGCGCCCTGATCATTCATTATGTGAGCCATGCCCTAAGGGGCGTTTTCGCCAACCGGCTGTCCGTGCAACAAAGCCTGGATCAGCCGATGTTTGGAAGCCTCAATGGCCCGAGCCTTATCGAGCAAGACCGATTCCCTCCCGAGCGTGAAGCCGCTCTGCGTCTGCGCGGCGCCGAGGTGCGGTCTATTCCCATGACCAGTGGAACCCAGATGCTTTTGCGACAAGGCAAGGACATTATCGGCGGTGCGGATGCGCGTCGGGAAGGCTGGGTCTCAGGCGATTACACTCCTAGGCATGACTAAGGTCCTGTCTCTTCTAAGCCGCTCCCCTGATGCCCACAAGGGTTGTCATGGCAGCGTCGGTATTGTTGGGGGTGCGGTAGGCACTGTCGGAGCGGCGTTTCTAAGCGCTCGCTCTGCCTTGTTTACCGGCGCTGGTCGCGTATTTATCTTTCGACCAGATCTAAGCGACGGCTATGTGTTGGACCCGCAGACCCCGGAGGTCATGGTCTTAACAGTAGATCAGTTCGATAACAAACCAATAACCAGCTGGGTGGCTGGCCCAGGGCTTGGTCAGTCTGCAGAGGCAATCGCAGTCCTTCGCAGCCTCTTAGAGCTTCATTGCCCGCTGCTCATCGATGCTGACGCACTCACCCTCATCGCACACCATGCAGACCTTGCAGACCTCTGCCGAGACCGCACGGCCGAGACGATTCTCACTCCCCACCCAGGTGAGGCGGCGCGGCTACTCGCAACCACCGCAGACGCTATACAAACAAACCGACTGGCGGCGGCTGAGTCGTTGGTGCGGCGGTTTCGCGCTATTGTCGTACTCAAAGGTCATCAGACAGTCATCGCAAGCCCTTCGCACACTGCCATAACCAACCACACGGGAAATCCCGCACTCGCGACCGCGGGTACCGGAGACGTCTTAGCCGGCTTCATCGGTGCGCTTCTCGGGCAAGGCCTCACAGCCTTCGAAGCCGCATCTCTAGGGGTGGAAATTCATGGGTCTGCGGCCGATAGCTTGGTAAAGGACGTAGGAGGCATGATCGGAATTAGCGCCAGCGAACTGATCCCAGAGATGCGACGAATCTTGAATGCATGGGTAGCGCAAACAACCGGCTCAATCTAAATGAGGCGCCAGGCTTAGCCCTTAATCATGCAATACGCCGCGAGTTTGTTGCCATCGAGATCGCGAAAGTAAGCGCCGTAAAAGCCGTTGCCCCTTGCACCGGGCGCACCCTCGTCAGTGCCTCCAAGCGCTAAGGCCTTTGCGTGAAGAGACTGTACCTGCTCGGGGTCAGTCGCAACGAGGGCTACCATCGTACCGTTACCGACAGTCGCCTGATGGCCATCAAAGGGTTTCATCACGCTGAACATAGGCTTGTCCGGTCGTATCCCCCACCCTATGCCACGATCTGTTTTGAAAAATTGTTTCGCCCCAAGGAGACCGAGAAGCTCCGTGTAAAAATGAACTGCCCTGTCAAGGTCATTGGTACCAACGCATGTATACCCAATCATCGTGTTTTTCCTTCATTCCGGCGCCTGATAAGCTTTCTCGCGATTTTACTCCTATCGGGGTTTCCATGGGCGCGAGCTTGTGCCTTCGATCAAAAAGACAGACACAAGACTTTTCCCGGTAAGTCGCCAGTAAGAACGCGGTCGTAACATGCTTATTTATATAAAATCAATTGCAGCGAAAACCAATTCTATGGTCACTGCCCTCGCTATAAGCCTGGCACAATGAATCGCGTTCTTCTTGTCGAAGACCATCCATCAATGCGCACGTTAGTGGCACGCGAGCTGCACAGCACAGGCATCGCAGCAGACGCCGTTGGTCGGATTAGTGAGGCCGAGGTCTGTCTCACGCAGGCGCATTACGCTGCACTGATACTCGACCGCGGACTTCCCGATGGCGATGCGCTACCCTGGTTACAGCGCCTCCGTGCTCGGCAGGTACTTTTGCCCTGCCTTATCCTCACCGCGCGTGATGCCCTGCATGATCGGGTAGATGGGCTTGAGGCAGGCGCCGACGATTATCTGGCAAAACCCTTCGAACGCGACGAGTTAATTGCGCGCGTGCGCGCATTGCTGCGTCGGCAGAGCGCATGGGTAACCAATACGCCGCATTGGGGTGGACTGGTTGTCGACCCGGTTGGGGCCCGACTAAGCCACGGGCGATCAAGCGTAAACCTTGCTCCCAGCGAGTTACAGTTGATGATCACTCTGGTACGCGCTGAGGGTCAAGTGGTACGGCGTGCCGCGCTCGAGGCGGCTGCCTGGGGTCTTACCGAACCAGTGACACCAAATGCACTGGATGTGGCGCTACACCGTCTGCGCCGAAAGCTTGAGGTGATTGGTAGCCCTGTACGCATGGTCAACACCAAGGGGGTTGGCTACGCCCTTGAGGAACCTTCTTCTCCGGCTGGAGGGTAGGGTGATCAAGCTAGGACGGGCGTATAAGATAGTATCCCGTCGAACGCCCAGCCTTGCGGTACGCCTGGCACTGGGTTTTGCAGCCGCTTTTGCCTCCATGGCCCTGCTCGTAGTCGCCGTACAGGTTTTACTCGCCGAGCGGTTTGGTCACCTAGTCACACAAATGAGCATGGAGGGACAGACAAAGGACATTTTCGAAGGCTTCGTAATTGATGCCAGTCAGCGGGTTGTTGGCGTAAACCTGCCGCCTGGTGACGCGGTAGGCTTCGACGACTTCTTCGCAAACCTGAAGTTCCGAGTCCTTGATGCCTCAGGGCAGGTAGTAGCCAGCAGCGAGCCCGACCGCCGATCACTCTTGGCAGACAGGGATATTGCTAATCAACCTGGCTTTTTCGGCATCGTGCCCTTTGACGGTCGGGATTTTTTTGTTGGTGCCTGGGTTCGCGAAATACATGGCAGACCCTATGTGCTGCAATTAGCGCGCAGCGACCGGTTCGAGATCCTAGCCCGCGAAGCGGTAACCCCTACCATCGTCCAGACGGTCGCTGTACTTGGTACCCTGTCGGCCTTGGTCTTCGCCGTAGCTGGTGCACTGGCTGTTCGGTCAGTACTGCGGCCAATACGGGTGGCGGAAGAGGCAACGCGGTTCGTCGGCGGCCGCAACCTCGCAGCACGCCTGCCAGAAGGAAACATGCCAGCAGAGATCCGTCCCTTGGTTGCGGCATTCAACGGCGTATTGCAGCGGCTTGAACAATCCTTTCAGGAGCAGGAGCGGTTCATAGCCAATGCAGCGCACGAACTTAAAACGCCTTTGGCACTGGCTCGTGCCCGCATCGAGGCTGGGCTTGATAGCGAGGAAGACCGGGCCAGGCTAATGCAAGAACTAGACACGATGGCACGCCAGGTTCAGCAACTGCTGCAACTGGCACAGGTCGCTGATGCGCAGACCATGCGCCAAAGCACGGTACATCCAATACAAGTAGCGCGAGATGTAATGGACCATCTGGCATTTAAGGCTAACCGTAAAGACGTGACCCTGCATCTCATTGAGCCCACAGCCGATTTCACGATTCAGGCCGATGCAGGAGCCCTATTCATACTAATCAAAAATCTCGCGGAGAACGCGATCGAGTTTTCGCCTCTGGGCTCTGAAGTCAAGCTTCAGATAGACAACACCGGAATCAGTATCGAAGACCACGGCCCAGGCGTGTCGACAGAGTACCGGGCGGCCGTATTCGAGCGTTTCTGGCGGGCGCCAGGTCAGACAAGATCGGGGTCAGGCCTTGGTCTTGCAATCGTGCGAGAGATTGCGCTCGCCCATGGCTGGTCGTTGCGCTGCGATGATGCGCCCGGCGGAGGCGCATTGTTCAGCGTGCACTGGCAAACCGATGCAACCGACAGAACGGAAAGTTACTAGTAAGGTTAGCGCACCCAAGATCGCGTTAGCGCGTCAATCCCGCGCCTTAACCCTTCATTTCTCTCCGTAGGAGTAACGTCTATGAAATCCTTACCCTCACGTAAATCGGTAACGTTTATTTGCCGCACCACCTTACTGGGCTGCATTGCAGCCACGACCCTGCCAACCCTGGCGTCAACCGAACCAAAAGGTTTCTACGCAACGGTTTATGCGCAAGCTAGCCGACTAGGCTCCACAAGCTTTGCCGAAATCGGTAGCGCAGGTTTCGGCTCCGGCCTGAACGCATCGTTTGATCCGGGACTAGGTTTCGGCGGCGATGTTGGATATCGCTATGGCAATGGCTGGGCTGCGGAGGTCGAATGGAATTATCGGCGTCATGACCTTAAATCCCTTCAAAGAAGTGGAACAACCCTTGTAACAGATGGTGACTTTGCATCAAACATCATTTTTATTAACGGACTGCGACGCTTCCCCAGTGCGTCTGGCGGATGGACACCGTATGTTGGCGCAGGGGTCGGCTGGGTTCAGGAGATCGATTTCGATCTCAACTCAGCTGGTACAAATCGGGCATGGGCCAAGCAAGGAAAACTTGGGCTGCAGTTGATTGGGGGCGCCGAAATTCCGATGACTAAGGACTGGAGACTGACAGCAGATGTTCGGGTACTCAGGCTTGGTAGCATTGAAATGCCGGCTGAAGAAGGTGTGACCGGGCGACTTTCTAAGCCGGACTACAACCCAGTATCGGTACAGATAGGCCTGCGGCGACTGTTCTAATAGGGTCCGGGTTAAGAGGCAAGGCCGATAACAATCGTCGATTCGTTGACGGCCGCCATCGCAAATTGCCTGGGCTTCAGATCGTTCTCGGCTTGGGCGACAATAGCGAGGTGCCCATTCCAATAAACCTTTTGAAACGTCTAATTTCCTCGGTTGCCTCCTGCTGCCTGGCCCTCGCTGCCCAGGCGGCAGAGGTCAGTGTAGCTGTTGCTGCAAACTTTACCGCTCCCATGAAGGTAATTGCCCAAAACTTTGAGAAAGACACGGGCCACAAGGCTAGGCTCGCATTTGGCGCCACCGGGCAGTTTTATGCACAGATTAAAAATGGAGCACCCTTTGCCATTCTCTTGGCCGCAGATGAAGCCACCCCTGCAAAGCTTGAGAAAGAAGGCCTTGGACTAGCGGGTACCCGATTCACTTATGCCACCGGAAAGCTGGTGCTTTGGAGTAAGAAGGCAAACCTGGTGGATAACCGTGGAGACATTCTAAGGACAGGCGGCTTCAACAAGATTGCAATTGCCAGCCCCAAACTTGCCCCCTATGGCGCAGCAGCCATGGAGGTCATTGAGAAGATGGGGCTCACCGCAGCAATTACCCCGAAGATCGTCCAAGGCGCCAACATTGGCCAGGCTTTCCAGTTTGTCTCTTCCGAAAACGCCACCCTTGGATTTGTTGCCCTTTCGCAAGTGTTTGAAGGCGGGAGAATCAAAGATGGGTCAGGGTGGATTGTGCCCTTGAACATGTACAAGCCCATTAAGCAAGATGCAATTATGCTTAACTCCGGTATGGACAACCCTGCTGCACAGGCCTTGATGCAGTATCTGCGAAGCGAAAAGGCCAAAGTAGTAATTCACTCATTTGGGTATCAACTTTGATTAGTCCAGAGGCCTGGCAGGCCATCCGGCTCACCATTCAGCTCGCAACACTCACCACGATTATTCTGTTGGTGATCGCAACACCCATAGCCTGGTGGCTTTCACAGACTGACTCACGGTGGCGTGCCCCCATAGGCGCCTTGGTCACTTTGCCGTTGGTCCTTCCGCCTACCGTGCTGGGCTTTTATATTCTGGTCTTGCTAGGGCCCCAGGGCTGGATTGGCATGCTGACCCAATCCCTAGGCATTGGGCTGCTGTCCTTTTCGTTTGCGGGACTAGTCATTGGGTCAGTCATCTTCTCGCTGCCATTTGCGGTCCAGCCGATTCAGTACGCCTTTGAGGCCATTGGCAGACGGCCCATGGAAGTGGCAGCCACTTTGCGCGCCAGGCCACTCGATGCATTTGTTACTGTCGCCTTGCCGCTTGCCAAGCCTGGGCTATTAACCGCCACCGTGCTGACTTTCGCGCATACCGTGGGTGAGTTCGGAGTGGTGCTCATGATCGGGGGCAATATTCCAGGGCAGACACGCGTAGTCTCTACCCAGATCTTTGGTTACGTTGAAGCAATGGAATACACACAGGCCCACTGGCTTGCAGCGGGAATGGTTGTCTTTTCGTTTTCTGTCTTAATCGCCTTGTCGCTTCTGAAGAAGCGCTCTGATCGGG